>PVBE010020873.1_pt1 | contig 20590 bp, 45 predicted proteins | sample 1631181 | NCBI WGS metagenome assembly PVBE01 (sample SAMN08397723, study PRJNA350692) | Marine metagenome, whole genome shotgun sequencing project. | isolation source: water | place: Pacific Ocean | collected 2012-04 | reverse complement strand
GTCATGGTCGCATTAAGAGCTGTGATATCTGTAACAGTTCCATTTGCATATCTTAAAGTTCCGCCAGTCGTCTTACCAATAGGTAAGTTTCTTTTAACCGTTTGTAGTACATCACGGCCAACTCTCCGTATTTCAGGAGGTAATCTATTTAGTATACCACTAAATAAACCAAAATCTTTTGACGCCTTGATTGTAGGCAATTCACCAAATGAATCACCTATTGTTGCGCCGTCTACTTGGTCTGCTAATAAATTTTGCCAAGTTCTATATTTAAATTTTACTCCTACATTCATTACCTCGTCTGTTTTATCATAACCATAAGAAAGTGAGTTAAGTGTATCTGGATAAACTTCATACAATCGTACACCGTAAGTCACTCTATCTCTATCATTTTCGGATGCAAATTGACCTAATTGATATATGTCCATTGTACCGGCATAATCTTCATAATAATGCATATTGTGAGTATTGATATTAAATATTTTTTTCTGCCAATTCTCAAAAAATAATCTTTGTCTTAAAAACTTATCACCATAAAATGTACCACCAATTTCCTGTAAAACAGTATACCCATGAGGCATTTCTCTTGCTGGTCCATATATTTTATGTTCTTTTGAGTTTACATTTCTACTAGGCATGGTAATAGTATGGCACATCATACCAACATTTCTTGCCATTTCAGGACTTTCTAAATCATTATTTATTTCATTTTTTTCTGTATATGCTGATTTTGAAGTAAAACTCATTTCACTTAAAATTTTAGGTAAATAAAATACACATAAAAATCTAGTAGGTCTTGCCATACCTTCACCTTGATTTATCTGTGCTATAAATCTGTTTATTGTGGATTCTGGATTGCCACCAACCTTTTGTTTAAGTCTTCTATCACCTGGGATATTATTCATAGACTTATCTCTAGGAAGTCCTATACGGATATCCATATTGCCTATTCGGCGGCCGCCTCGGAGTATGGCCATTAGATTTTTCTCCTACTATCAGCGAACACAGTACCAATACTTGCTTTCTTAAAGATTGCCACTGGTAAATAAGTTGCTATTGCCATTTCATCTACATCTACTCTTAAAAAATTTGACCTAACATGCTTCCATAAATATTTTTTGATAGTTGGTTTAATTGTTGACATACCTCTTAAAGAATTATAAGTTGCCGCTAGTCTTGTTGTGCTATCAAATTTATTATTAGTTCTATATGATTGTATATCTTGTAATAGTTTAAATCTCAATCCGTATGGTAAATAGTGAAAATTCAACCCTACAAACCCACCTCTAAATGAGTCAACAGGAAAAACTAAAGGAAATATGTCATAAAAGGGCAACTTTGCTTTAGTCTTTGGGTCGTAATAAAAGAAATACATACGACCAGGTGTAGGTTTACTTATCAATTTACCACTTCTCATCAATTGAGAAGCAGTTGCTCTACTGCCTAACAGCGATACTGCTTTCCTGTACCAACCAGCAGCTTTCATCTGATTTTGTTGTAAATCTACAAGTGGATTAAATATATCTACCATAGGTATATTTATAATGAAAAAAGGGCGGTTATTACTAACCGCCCTTTAAATACAGAAGTATTTGAGAGAGAAAGATTACTCTTCGTCAGCTAACTTACTAAAATAAGATAAGGTATCATCCTCATCTGCTCCACTAGCTTTGATAGTATCTTTTACTTCTGGCATTTTTACAGAGGTTGTGGATTGTGGTGGGAGGTCTACATTGTCCACGGTTTCTGTATTTCTGGCGCCAGTAAGTATCCTATTCAGTTTCTCTTTGAGTTCATCATAGGTTTTAAAATTACTTGGTGCCAAGAAAGGTTGTAAAGGATATTGATTTTCCCATACAGATTTAATTTCATCATCTGTACTCTTGAATTGGGAAACTCCTTCAAACTCCGATTTATCGTAGTTCCAATAACCATCAACTTTTCTGATTTTTAGTTTAAAGTTTGCACCTTTCCAAAAATCAAATGGGTTAATTGGTTTCTCATCATCAAATGCTGGTTGCATTGCTTCAGTTATCTTATCAAATATCTTTTTACCGAATTTGAATAAGAACACCTTACCTTCATTTTCAGGATGCTTTGGATCACTTACGATATAGATGTTGGAATAATATGATAGTTTTCTTTTACGCTTTCTAGCGATATCTTTATCACTATCAACACCTGTATTCCATAATCTAGTATTGTCTTCACTAACTGGATCCTTTTTATTTAAAGTTGTTAATGAATTTTCAATGTACCAACCGCCTTTGTCCTGAAATGCATGTGACCACACTCTAACCCATGGCATTTCTTCGTCTTTGGATGCTGGTAAAAATCTGATAACGGCATAACCATTTCCAGTTTTATCTAATTCAGGTTTCCAAATTCTTTCGTCTTGATACTTGTTTTTGTTTGTTTGGTCTGCTGGACTTAATTTCGTTTCCAGAGCCTTTGTGATTGCGTCAAAATTGCTTTGACTTGATTTTAATGTATTAAAATCCATATGTATTTTCTCCTTGTATTAACATATTCATTGTATTTGTGTAGGCTATATAATCGCCTTCAGTATTATTTATAATGGTCTTTCGTTTTGTCATTCTTATAATATACTATTAATGTAATATGCGTCTGTCGTGGGTCTTGTTGGAACGCACCCACAATTTTCCAGGAAGTGTCCAATATCTATGAAAGATTGGTCCCTACTTGAAACTAAACAAGGTGTCTTCAGCCATTCGGCCATAACCCTCCTTGCCCATGCCTTTAGTCCACTTAAACTATGTTCAGCCAGACAGATAAAATTACTTGCAAATAAAATTACTTTACGCATATTGTTATCTAATATACACCAATTACACTAGATTGTCAATGGTGGAATAATCTATGTAATGTATATTTGGCACATTTCTCCACTCTTTAATATGCTGATTAACCTTATCTCTACTATCATTATATCTGTTAACCTTATAGAATTTAACAGTAGGATACCAATCCATCAGCGTTTTCCATTGATTTATCCAATTAACTGCTGGTGTTGGACTGGTTTCTTTTGATACATAGTGCTTTGTACTCTTGTATAAGTTGTTAATCTTTTCATTGTGACTATATAAATCATGTCCTATTAAATACACTTCTTCTGGTTTATCTCTATAAATTGATACATAACCAGCAGAAGGACCACATGCCCAGCCATGGTCTCTTTTCTTACCGTTCGGTTCAAACATCACATCATTCAATGAGTTTGAAAAATCAGGTTTTTTAATCCAAGATACCTTTATTGTAGTATGGTCTATTTTTCGTTTCTTATGACTGCCATCTTTTAAAATTATATCTGCAATACCTTTTAGAGCAGCACCATGTAAAACAAATTCTGTACTATCACCTCTTTCATTTTCTATAAAAACATCACCTCTATCTCTTAACTTTTGTAATTCACCTGGCGATACTTGACATTCAACCATATCATGGTACATTGGTGCTGGTACTTTTGTAAAATCTCTAAAATAACAAGGTATTTTTTGTGCTATACCAGCATGATATATTTCATGTATCATTCCATGGTCTACAGAAGTTATTACATCTGGTAAAAATTCTCTATGAAGAGCATTGCAACCATATATGTGACCAAGAGGTCTTAATCTTTCTAAATCAAAACCTTTTCTACTCTCACCATTACCAATACAAAATACTCTATGTGTTCTTCCCTTATGACCACCTAAATGTTTTGGTAAAATGTTTATCATTGGATTTCCTGGTTTCAATATAGAAAACCTAGTCACTTAGCAACTCCTTTTTCATTTTGTAAATACTTCTTTCATTGTAAGTTTTGCCTGTGTTCTATTAAAATGTATAAATGGTTTCATCTTAACAAATTTTTTATAAATTTGAGTCCAAACAACCTTTTCTTCAATATTATTATTCCAATCCTTACTAAACGATATGATTGAATCCATGATGAAGGCGGTCTGGAAGTGAATTTTCTTTTGAATAAGTAATCGTAAAGCTCTAGGGTGTTGTCCGTTATGTACACCAAAACCATTATCAAAAGAAATATTCCTCCTGTTAAAATCATCGCTAATGTATACACAATCGTTACGAAAATGATACCCAATTGACTCTTTATATTTTCTAAATTTATTGTATTCGTCAGCACCTTCATTACTAATTAAATTTCCAATCCATTTCTTACTATCTGCCAAGAAGTTGGCAACAAAGTAGTCAACAATCTGGTCTTGACCATATCTCTTGCTAAGTTTATGAAAAAAATATCTATCATTTCTTTTTGTAAAAGTTTCCAATCCAGCATTTACTCGTCCTTCATACTTTGCATAGTTATAAGTGTCGGTTGTAAAATGCATTTTAACCGCCAAATAAGTCCTGAAAACATCAAATCCTCCATACATATCAATCTATCAAATACTTATAACAGATTGGGAAATGGTCTTTCATATGTCTTGATAGTTGTTGTGTTATCATTCTTGTTTCTGCTTGAGCATTACTCTTACTCCTTAAATTACATACTCTACTGAAAGCGAATACACTACCTGACCATATCCACTCGGTCATCATACATTGTGGTAATACCATTCTAGCCATTTCAGGTGCTATGCCTTCTTCTAACATATCATTATAAGTTTCTTTGGCTACATTTATTAAATGCATAATATCATATTCAACTTCTTCATCACTTGAACCTTGTTTAATACTTTTATCTGGTCTTTTACGCCACATAAATGGTATATAAAATTCTGGTTTATCATCTACATATCTTCTACTCACTTCGTTCCAACTTAAACCTACTTGATGTTTAACTAATTGTCTTGCAACAAAGATAGGTGCTTTAATTCTAAATGATAGAAAGGCGTGAGCAAATGGTGACCAATGTCCGTGCAATGCCAAATACTTAATTAACTTGTCATCTTTTTCATCAAGTACATCTTTTCTTTTTGCAAAGGATACTCTAGCAGCATTAACTACTGATAGGTCACTTCCCATTTTATCAACTATTTCTATGTTCATTATAAGCTCTACTGTACATCACTCTTGTTTTAATTGTTGCTATAGTTTTGCTATTAGGTATTCCATCTAGTATTGTATAATATCTAGGAAATTTCTTATTCATTTTCTTTATACTATCATCTGCTAATTTTTGAGTTCTAATATTATTTACTCCACCCTTAGCATTAAATTTTTGCATATAACAAAATTCATCTAAAACAGCATTACTATAACCTCTAGTTAATAGTTCTAAATTAAAATTAACATCTTCATCAATCACTACATAATTAAAATCTAATTCATCAATAACATTCTTTAATTGTTTGCCGTCAACTGATACAATACAAAAAATACCTCCGTTATAAAATATTGGTTTATCAAATTTTGGTAATATACTACCTAATTTAAGACCACAACATATATTATCTTTGTGGCATTTGTCCAATGTATCTAACATATCATACCAATCGTTCAATGTCAATGGTCTTTTTACTGTCTTCATATTAGAAGGTCTGCCATAATACTTAGCATTTCTTCTCATTAAAGTAATATCATCATCAACCATTAAATATCTTTCTTCTCTTTTAGCACCTGTTCTATGAATTATCTCTCTGGTCTTTGCTATACCTATGTTATTATCTACAACTAATATATTCTTATCTGTAAATAAATGTTCTTCTTGTTTCTGTATAACAAATATAACTATTTTCTTATACTGCTCAGGTAAACTATTATAAAATATTTGTTTATCGTGTCTTTTATATGTGGGTATATAAATTCTATCTATCATTTCTTCTTAACCAACCAATCGTGGTTTTTCTTATACATTAAGGCAGTTCGCTGTTGTACTTCTATAGGTGGGACTAATTTAAATTTAGATATACCCATTTTCTCATACATAGGTAAATCAAAATAAAATTCACCCCAATTTATATCATCATTGTAAAAGGTTCTTTCTTGACCGAAGTCAATCAAACTACATACAAAAGGTCTTTCTGTATCTTTACTATTGATTTTAGATGTTGTAGCATAACATACCTTACTAGGACAACTATAAGAACACTCTACATTCATAAACAATCTCAACATATCTTTTCTTTTGATACTCTTTACAAACTCCAAGTCATCATTACAATGAATAGGTAAAACAATCGTATCATATAGTCCCAATGCAACTGTCTTTTCATAGTGGTCATTATCAGTAATATCTTGTATGCAACTTGCCTCTATCTTATAATGAGGAAAATCATTTTTAATATATTCTGATAACTTATCAGTTGCTGTAATAACTGAATTACCTGGCCGATTATATTCTTTTAATAGAGGTTTGCTGTCTTTATAATGTTTATCAGTTATGAATTTATTTTGTAAGGTTAATTTCATACCGATACCATTATCATAAATCCATTTAATATCATTGTCAAACATTTCTGGATACTCAGCAGGTCTACCACCATATAATGGACAATATTCTTCTACTTGTCCAAATACAGAATCTATATCTTCATATCCAAATTCAAAATTGGAGTGTTTGGCAGCATGTTGGATTTGAATATCCAAATAGGTCTTAATGTAAAATTCTGGTAGTTTTCTGCCTGAACATGATATATGCCTACTCATACAGGTAATGCTCCTGCTTTTTTAATTTTCAAAAGATTTTTCTCTTGAGCTTCTAATTGGATTTTTTCTTTTAGGGATTTGGATATTAGTCGTGCTGTAGTTTCAACTTCAATATTGTTTTCATCACAATACCATACTATAGCTTCAATGTAAGTTATGGGTCTTTTTTCTTTAACTACATTTTCAATTATTAAACTAAATTCTTTTGAGTTCATCTTCCATATATATCATATATTAACAAAAAAGTAAAGTGTGGATTGTTTCTGTTGCAAAGTACAATCCACAAAACTCCGGTTACCTATTAACTAGGCAGCCATGGCGTAACTTTCGTTAGCTTTTATGTGTTTTGATAGTACGCTATCAGCGATTTAACTCCAGATAGTTTTAATTGTGAATCGATCCATCCAGCCCCAAAAAACACACTATCAAAATGTGTTTTATGTGAATGGTGGAGCTGCCGAGTTTGACCTCGGGTCTTCTCCAACTATTATCTATCCTTCAGCGTCAAATTCATTATAAACTTTGTTTTTGTGGCATAAATTTTAAATCAAATGACTTGTATAATATACAAGATTCTTCACCACCCATTGTTGACATAACTACAATTGATTGTGTGTAGCTAGGGTCAATAAAATATTGTATTACAAAGACCGGATCTCCATCTGGTTTAGATTTATTTCTACCAAAAGAAACATTAACCAATGTCATTTCATTCTTTTCTATATATGCAAGTACACTTTCACTAGTTCCACATATAACAGGCATTTGTAACCAATATAATTGCCCTTGTTCACTTGGCATTTCAGGCAATGGTGATGTTTCCTGCTCCGCCATAGCAAATGTGCTCATAGTTATGAGTACTGCTCCAAATATTATTGATTTTAACCTTTTCAACATAAGTGACCTCTCGTGGATAATTTCTCGCCACTTTGTTAATGATTTTGCTTGATTTTATCTTTGTTAAGTTATTTTATCTTTGTTAAGTTCTTGGTAGTATTTATAAAAGTATTGTATCACCTTCTCTAATTCGGGTAAATAATCTTTCTTTTCTTTTATAAATGATCGTGAGCCGCCATCTTCGGATGCCATAAGGATAACAATTTGTTCTATGGGAGTCCCGAATAGCTCTTCATACATCATTGCATAGGCAGTTGTCTGTAAATAGTAGTTCAAATTCCATGCGTCATTTCGTTCCTTGTTCGCTGTCTTAAAATCTATTACGGAAAGTTTGCCGTTATACTCACCTATACAATCAACTTGACCTGCAACAGTCAGTTTCTTACTGTACATAATTTTTTCTAAAGCATGTATGTTTTTAATTTGGTCTATATAAGGTTTTAATAGTCTGAACAAACCTAAAGGCAACACATCACGAATACTTGGTGTTTCCTCTTTTAGGTATTGTTCAACTAATGTATGGGTAGCCTTACCTCTTCGTGCCGCTCTATTCATTTCCCATTTAGCCGCCTCTTCACCTACATCTTTACGCCACTTCACTAAACCTGGTTTTGATTGTACACCTAATACCGTTGTGATTGATGGATAATTTTTGCCGTCTATTTCATAAAAACGGAAACCATCTATGCGTCTGCCTTTAGTAGTAGGCCACTTGCTATCATCTAACTTTATAAAATTTGTCATTATTTTTTACCTATAATTTCATCTTGTAATTCTTTTTGCGAAGTTAGTACCTCTGCTGAAGTTTCTTGACTAGGGTGTATAAAGTAAAAATTACCAGATACACTTATTCTTTCACCTTTGGTTGTATAAGGAATTACTTCATGTCTTAACTGAGCAGGGAACATCCACATTTTACCTTCTACAGGTTCATAACTGTATGTATGCTCTGCCCATTTTGGATTTGATTGTTCACCATAATGAAATGCCACTCTACCTGGACCAACACTTGCACCTGTATATCCATTTTGTTCATACTGTAAATCAGGTGTTTTTAAATATATAACCCAAGTTATTGCTCCACGGTGTACATGTTCAGGATTATATTCTCTTTCTTTCATATAGTTAATCCATAAACCTAACAAATGATATTTCTTTGTAAAGTTTGGTTCTGAATATTGTTGCCACACAAATCTACATTGACCTTCAACATATTCATCTACATATGGTTGAAACTGTTTTATAAACCATTCTTTATCTTCCATAGTATAATTTCTTTGGTCTTTCAATACACCTGCTAAATCTCTATTAGCAGAACCTGGTTCTAGTTTTTTACCTCTTGATAAAAGACCTTCTAACAGTTCTGTATGTACATCAAAATAAGCCACATATGGACCGAAGTTCAAACTTCCTAATGTATCAACTTTTGTAATCATATTCTTACTATACCACTTTCTGAGCGTTTTGTCAAGTCTAGTTTGACCTATATAACATTAAATGGTCATTTATTAAACCAGGGTCGCTCCTCAACTTCTCCCTATCGTGCTTTCATTCAGGATTGTACTCCGTATAAGCAGTACCACCCCCTTCTTTTTTATATGCTCTTAATATCTGTTTTCGGTTTTCACCATCTGACCTATAAGAACAATGTATCCATCCGCTATTCGGTTCGTCTAAATTGTGATATTCCAATATTAATTGGTCATATTCGCAATTATCAGCGATCCACTTACACAACTCAGCATTAGGTACACCATATATTTCAAAATCGGATGCCTGCCCCTTAGCATGCTGACTATTGGTTGATGAACCAATTGCCACACATAATTGAGGACTACGGTATCCACTTGATACTGAAACAACTTTGCCGTAATGGTCTCTAACTTTTTGCAATACATTTTCACATACTGCTTTTAAATTATCCATATGGTCTTCACTAGGGTTGTTATCAATACCCTTACGCTCAGCCGTTTGACTGGCGGTCATTTCTTTTAAACTAAAATTTGGACTTAATTGCATTTAATTTATCCTTTGCTATTAACTTCATTTTTTTTAGATTTCTTAAATCAGCCCAACTCTTTGGACCTCTTCGTATCTGTCTTTGTATCTCAACTTCATTTACTTGCTTTTTAAGTTCTTTATGTTTCGCTTTAAGCGACATAAATCACCCCCTTGTAAGTTTTAATAATTTTTCAATCTGTGCTTTTATGATAGGCGACCTATTCGGCCAATGTATATAAGGTTCATCACTTTTTTGTAAATTATATAAAAACGGCAATACAATCTTTTCAATATCTTTAAATCTTGCTTTTACCGTTTCATCACTAATCTCTTTAGTCAATGTTTCTTTATCATTTACAATTTGCATAATTTCGCTCATCATACTTTTGATATCGGTAACATCTGACTTAACTTTGGATATTTCTAATTTACTATCTTCAACTACTTTAGGATCAACACTAGGTGTTTTATCCGGAGTAGATGATACAGGTGTCATACCCCAATCATCCGTTGTATCAAAACCACGCATGTAATCTGGTATATCTTTTGCCATTACTTTATCCCTTTTCTTCTAGTTCTATGTTTTTGCAAGACTTGTTGTGTCTTTATTTCTTTTATAGATTTTTTTCTATGTTGGTCTGCTAATGGACTAGTTGGGTGTGCTTCTGCAATTCTTGATATATTGTCTTTCCAACCACTATCAGTTTTCATACCACCAACACCACTTACTATATTTATCTTATTAAGGCATTGTTTAATGTGTTTATTCTTCTTTAAATATGTTTCCATTTCTGCAATGGTCATAATATCTGTATATTGTTTACCTGTTTTTTTATTTTCAAAAGTATATGTTGGCATTATTCTTGTACCCAAGGATTATATCCTTGTTCTTTTGCTGTTTTGTTCTTTTCGTAAAAGTTTAACTCTTTTATGCCAAGCCCACACACTTGTTCCGCTGGCTATTTTTTCTATCCAATGATAGATACAGTTATACATTATTTTATTCCACATAAAGGCCATATTTTTCTACAATCTTATTATATTTTTTTAAATTCTCTTTTTTCATTCTACAAAATCTCCTTTTGACCAAGGATTATATCCTTGTTCTTCTGCTGTTTCGTCATCTTCACTTTCAATTGTATGTACTTCTGGTACATAATGTTTCAGCATATTTTCCAACAATTGATGTAAAGTCATTTTAGACATAGCACAACCAGAGCAGGCACCTGCCATTAATAATTTTAATACTCCTTTTTTATATGATACAAATTCTATCTTACCATTGTGTTGAGCAACAGTAGGACCTACTTTTTCTTCCAAAACCCACTTAATATTTTTTTCAATATCATCTTGTGGTACTACTTCACCAACCTTATGTGATTTTATTTGGTCTTCAGGTGTATGGATATTGGTAAGTTTATTTTCTTCCAATATCTTAATTGTTTCTTTAGTTATGTCTTTCATTAAAATATCTTTATCAATATAATAACTTGTAGAACTATAATCGCAACTGGAAGAATTGTTCTAACCAATTCCATTGTATGATTATATTCATCTAGTTTTCTTTCAAACTTATTTCTTTTGTTTTGTCTTTTCATATATTCTGTATAAAAGTCACTCATATTAATGTAATGTGACCTTGTTTTTATATTTTGTCATTAACTTCTGCCATACTCCATACCAAAAGTTCTTTGCCCATTCTGTTTCTGACCTGCCTAATGCTTTTTCTGCCTGATTAATCATTCTATCAGCACATCTAGGGCAATCTCGTAAATGTGTATTCATAAGTACCATAATATCATTTTTTTTCATCTTTGTCAATGACCGTATTTGTAGGTGGGTGTACTTCCACATTTTTACAAATATATTCAACTCCTTCTTTAACTGCTCTACTAACTTTACAATTATAACCTGTTATCTTTGATAAAGCCCAATCGTTAGTTGTAGGTAAATCTGCTGCTGATAATGCTAAATCTGTACCTGTTTTAATAAGTGAAGTCACTTTATATTCTGAATACGCACCTGTACTAGTTGCTAAAAACCCTGGTGCTGTACCACATGCATTTAAAAGTAATAGTGATAATAGTATTGCTATATTTCTCATTTCTTATTCTCTACTTCTAGGTATATCTTATTTTAACCTTCTCCATATCTCGGTCGTTCCACTCCATAATCTGGTCTAATTTTAGTCTTATTTCATCAGGATCCAAACCTAGCTTTTTCATTTCTTCTGTACCCATTGTTCTAAAAAATTCTTCATAATCTCTATTCCTTAATTCTCTTTTACCTAGTTTTGTAAAAAAATCCGAATAAACTTTTTCTCTATCTCGTAAAATTTTCGCTCTAGCTTTTGCGTTAGTAGCTTCTTTCTGGAAATCTTTTTGGATTTTCTTTTCTTTGTTATCTTTTTCAAGTCTTCTACTCCTTATGGATATATTCGCACTAATTAATAACAAGACCGCTAATGGATCAAATACAAATATTAATACAATAATAATTATTCTAACTGCTTCATCAAAATGGTCTTTTGCATTATCACCATATATTAGTTCTGCAACATATTTAAGTGGACCTACATCTGCCTCTATTCTTAATTGTTCTATTTCTAAATTACCTTTTTGTACTGTCAATTTTGCAATAGTATCCATTGCAACTCTTATTTCATTATTTAAAAAATCTCTTTCTTCTTTCTGCTTTTTTCTTTCTTTAAGACCTCTACTGACATATTCTTTATCTAGGTAAACCTCTAATGCTTTATCTAATAAATCTAATGTCTTCTCCGCTCTATCTATAACAACATTTTCTTGTAATATCTGTTTATTTATTAATTGTATTTGTACTGCATTATCACCTTCAGGTCTCATTTGGTCTAGGTGTGCTTTGGATAAGAACCCAAAGATACCCATACTGGTTACAAATACTAAAACAATAACAGCACTCGTTAAATATACTTTTATTGATTTAGGTAATAATGGATTTCTCCAATTATTATACAACCAACTAGCAGCAACTAACTTACCAACTTCTAAAGCACTACCCATAGCAACAATTGCTATCGTAGCACCAGAAAATAGAGCTGCTAAACCTATAATACTATACCCAGCTGCAATTACTGATATTGATATAGCGGTAAATAAAACTAATATTATTCCAAACATATACTATGGTTTATCTTCTGGAAGAACTTTCTCATCCTTTTTCTCCTCTAAACTATTTAAAGCCTTGTTAATCTTTTTCATCATATTAATAACTCTCATATCATAATCTTCTGTTGTAGAAAATGATTTTAAAGTTTTAATTAATTTTTTAGCGTCTAAAGGTTTATTTGCCTTTAACATTTGATTTCTCAATTCTCTAAAATCAATATACGCTGGATGTGTATTTAATATTCTTAAATATTCTTTTACACTATCACATTTTGTTTCAAAAATTCTAACTCCCCAACCTGGCCACTTATCAACACCTAAAGGCAATAAATGTGGGGTTTCTTTTTTAAATACTCTAATACCAAATAAGTTATTTGCTTTTACAGCAAATCTACTCTTACCCCAGGCAGACTCTAATGCTGCTTGAGCAACCAACATTTCAAGTGGTACTCTTTCATGTGGTGGTGTTGTAAAATTTAAATAATCAACACACTTATTCAACTCACCTATAAATTCTACTCCATTGGTGTAGTTCATATCTGGAGAGTGTAAACCTAAACTATTTGCCCATTTGGCATGTTCTAGTTCAAGAGTTTCTTTCATATTTTTTTTAATAATATAATTTGGTTTAAATGTTCCATAAGCAAAAGCACCGGCTATGGCCATGGCTCCTATAACTGTTATTATAGTCCACTTTTTAATTAATCCTTTTTTTGGCATTTTCATTGTTTCCTCATTACTATATAATCATAATTGGCAATAGATTGAGGTGGATTTTCACCATACTCCGACCAAGTGCCTATTTTTATATCTTTATTTCTTCTTTGAAAAAACATAACTTTATCGTTAAATTTATCCATAGTTTTAAATATTTTTTGGGATTGTTTTTCTGTATAGTTGTCGTAAATATCTTTTGCCCAACTACCAGTATAATAGACCATAGACTTCTCATTTCCATCTATGAAGTTTTTAATTTTATCAGGTACCAAATCTATAATTCTTTTAAGATAATGGTCTAATTCTTTTGTTTGTCGCATTCCCATAATAATTGTTCCCCTTTTTAGACATTTAAACCAATTTGGTTTAATTTCGGTCTATAACTATAAAATAAATCATTGTGATTACCTGTATCGCCTAGATTTTGCATTTGATATAGGTGTACACACTCATGTGCTAAAGTATCCACAAATTGTTTTTTGTTTTTATAAAATTTTTGCATTTCAAGGTGAAATTGTTTTGTACCTTTTCTTTTCCAATCGTGTATAACAACTTGACCTATACATTTATTAATGTTTTTAATTTGAATTTCGTTAAATGGAGAAAGTGTACTATCAAATATATGTTTATCAATGATTGAAAACCATATTTTAATATCTTTGTATGTAGTTTTATATTTTCTAGTAGATGATAGAACATCATTCTTAACTAGTTTTCTAACTCTTAATCTTTTTTGTCTTTTTGTTGCCATTTATCTCTCCGGTCGTGGTATTCCATCCATACTCCGATTACAATACAACTTGGTATTATAACTTGAAGTTCTTTAGGAATGGTTAATAAAAATTCAATCATTATCTACAATCCTTGTCCTTAATTTTTGAATCTTTCAACAATTCACATTTAAATGCTAAGTCAGATTTATCTCTTATTTCTTTAGCTAAACCTTCAAGTATAAATGGTAAATGTTTTTGCATTATCAGACTCATTTCAACTGCCAATGCATACATTATTTTTTCCATTTCACTCTCTAGTATAGCTGCGTGGTCTATGTCTGTACCTTTAATTGTTTCAGTAATAACATGCCCAACAACTGCACTATTATAATCGTTTGCTTTTGCAATAGTAGGATTAAATGCTAATAATCCACATATCCAAACAAACAAAATTACAATAATAAAAATCACTTTCTTCATAATATATTCTCTCTTTCTATATTTATTTAATCGTTGACACCAGGATACAACATTTTGTATCATTTGTCAAGCGATTATAACCGTTGTCCCACAACGGATTATAGAAAATATGTTCTATTTTTGTTCTGGACGAACAAAGTTATCTGTCCAACCAAAAGCTTCCTTAACAACTGATTCTGTCAAACCTTTATACATTTTATTTAGGGACTTGTTTTTCATACCTAATAAAACTTTAGCCTCATCTGCATGTAGACCTTCTAAAGTTTGAATAAACATAGTTTCTTTTTGAGTTTTAGTAAGTTTGTTATTAGCTCCTTTTACAAAGTAATACAATCTCTTAGCTTCATTTCTCAATAAACCGTGTTCAGTTCCTAAAGGGGCTTGATTTGCTATAAATGGTGGGTCACCGTCAGGTAAATCCCATTCTATTTTAGGATCAAACGCTCCTTTTAAAAGTTGTCTTAATGGTTGGTTGTCATATTGTCTTAAAATTTCTACTTTTTTAGGTTTATCTTTTGCATTATTAACCTGTGTAAAAATTTCTGAAAACAATGTTGTACCAGAACCAGCGGTTCCAGCTACAGCCTCCATAGACTTTTTGGACATTATACTCGGATGGTGTTTATCATCTGCCATAATTTACTCCTTTTTTATTCATATCGTTGCTTATATTTATACAAGATATTTCTTCTTATACCAAGCGTAAAACAGCTCGTCACTAAAATACTCAAATACAGCACTTGCTGGTACTTGGTCACTTCTGATACAATCTGCTATATTTTGATAATCCTTTTTATTAACTTTTATTTTCATTCTACATCTGTTCTTACAATATGTTTTCTTAATGCTCTAACTAGTCTTTCAATATTGTCAATAATATCTATAAGAGCCTTATCCTTAATGAAATGCTGCTCTTCTTTTAACTTGTCATATTCTCTTAAAGGAATAGTAACCATTCTATTAAGTTGGGTTTCGTTTTCATAACTCGCTGCTTCTGCTCTTTTTTGTTCTTCATCTTGGGTCATCTGTTTCTTCTCCTTAATGTGAGTAAAGTGGAGGCGGATTTCTCCGCCTCACACCGTCATTTAATTTACGCTCTTGAATAACCGTAGTTATTTCTGCCGTAAAGTTTTTGGATACCAGCAGCGATAATCGCTCTTGTTGGTTCTCCAATTCTGTAAGAAACACCAGACGCTGATTTATTTACATAAACCATATGTCCTTGTGCTCTTAGCTTTTCAACCATCGCTCTAGGCGAAGTTAGGTCAAAACGGTTTCTTAAAGTCTTCCAAGAAACTGATTCACCTTTTTCCAAAAGGTTTAGAACCTTTTGAGTTTTTGAAGTTTTAGCTCTAGCCATATCTTCATCTCCTTTGTTATTAAAAATATTAAACATTATGTTTAACCTCCTCACAATTTGAGTTTAAAGTTCTCCAACTATTAGATAAACAAATCGTACAAATGTAGTTTGTCATCCTAATTCTTTTCTTCCTTCAACTTATCGCACTTGGTACTGTCGCCTAAGCAATCAAAAAATTTACCCATTGCGTCTAGTGTAGGTTTTTCTTTATTAGCACCACAACCAATTAAGGTAAGCATTGCTAATATCATTAAACTATTTCTTATCATCATTACCGTTCCAAGGTGGTGGTATGATATTATCATCATCATCTAACTTCATATCTGGTGAAAATTCTAAACCTGCCATATCGGATAAATCTTTTAATTCATCTTCAACATCCTTTGATAGTGGTTTATGTTTTTTATGATTTATTCCTAACAACTCATTATAATTCAATCTAGCACTCTTATTCTTACCAAACATATTAATAGAAACCATTTTATCTACTAATACCTGTGCTGGGTGTTTCTTATTAAAATCTCTATATATTAAGCCTCGTATTGAGTCAATGACCAATGCAAGGTCAGCTGTAAATGTTAATTTATCTGTTCTTAATCCCATTTTTACAAATTTATCTAGTAGTGAATAAGCAATGTCATCAACATTACCTTCCACAAATTCTCTTGTTTGTTCTTCAACAATTTTTTGGTGTTCTTTATCATTAATTTTTTTTGAAGCTGTTTGTTTATTTACAATTCTGTTTTGAGGAAATAATATTATATTATTTTTCTTGTTTTTCTTATCATCATCCTTGTTCATGTATTATTTCGCCTTTATAATTTACTCTACCTCTATCAGCAAAATATTCAATGAGTTGGTTATAACCACCAACTATTTTTCCATCAATCTTAATCTGTGGCATTGCTCTAACTTTTTTACCAATATCTTTAATCATATCATCTACTGAAGCAAATTCTTCTAATCTCTTCACTTGATATTCAAGACCAAGGCCTTTTAACAAGGCCTTCGCCTTCGTACAATATAAGCAATTATTTTTGCTATAAATAATTATATTATGTACCTGATTCATTTTCTGACTTTTCTAGGTCTTCAAAAGCTTTTTCTGCTTTTTCTTTAAGATTATATGAGTCAACTGCTTGTATAATTGAATAATTATACATTTTGTTAAACTCGCCTAATGGCAATCTTAACCCTATCCACGCTCTATAATAACCGTTTGTAGTTAAAGTGACATCTTGTTCAAAGACCTCATAACCTCTAACCTGTGTCTTCTCAATTACATTGACTAAAACACTTTCAACTTCTGTGATTATAGTTTTCGTTTCTGTTTTTCCTAATTCAGTTATGAAATGTTTTGATTTTTTATTCATTTCACCTTTGATGATATCTGCTAATTCTGCTTTCGCAAGCATCTTAGCTTTCTCTATCGCTAAATTAAGGTCAGGTGATACCGCTGTCGCCATACCATAGATACATTCTTTGTCATTATCTGATTTATCAAAAGCTTTTAAATCGCAAGCCTTTGTTTCATTAATGTCTGCCATGTACCAAGATGGTACTTTGTCAACAACATCTGATTTTTCTGATTTGATATTATAGTTAGAACCAGCACAAGCAGATAATAAACCTGCAACTGCTAATACGCCTATAAGTTTCATACTTTTCATCATTGTTTTACACTCTCCTTCATATTATAAACTAATTCTTGTAGAAAGTCAAGTCCAGTTTGGACATATTCCAACGCCTGGCTACCTGATATCCCATATATAAGAATCAGTAAAAGAGCAATTATGATTAAATTTTTAATCATTATTTTACCTTCCATTCACCGTTCTGTTGTAAACATACTTTTCCGAACGACTTAAAAGCATGATCCTTTCTACTATAATACCGACAATACTCTGGAGTATTAACATCAGCATAGTAAAAGTTCGCAAATAAAGCCCAATAACTAGGTTTCTTGGCTTTTTCTAATTCTATTTGTAATTTTAATTTTTCTATTTCTTCATTTTTGGTTATGCCGTGTTTAGTATCGGCACAATGTAATTCTTCTTTTTTGGTAATGGTATCACCTTCTTGTTTTATAACAATAGTCACAAAGCACCATTGTCCATCTGGAGTTAACCATCTTTCTTTAATTTGACTCTTCAATACATTATCATCTTCTTTAGTCATTTTAATAAGTTCAGCTTCAAACTTCTCATTACCAGTTTCTACTTTAATAATTCCAATTGGTTCAAATATTTCTTTATTTAAATCATCATATAAACCTTCTGGTTCAGTTGCTATAGCAACTCCTGACATTATTAAGAAGATTATTAATATAACTGTCCATGTTAAATATCTCATCATATCTTTATTTGGATCCATATTTCCTCAATTCTTTAATACTTTGATTTGTGTTATAAATGTTTTCATCTATATCATTAATTCTTATTTGAGAATTGGTAATTTCCTTTTCCTCTTTCAAGTCTTTAACTTCTTTTTCCAATTGTTTTATTTTATCATTATCCATTATGGTTTCTCAATCCATTGTCCATCAGGAGTTTGACAAGCAGTACCAAAGACAACTTCTCTTTTAACACCGCCAACACCAACTAAAGGCCAACTATTAGTAATATCTACCGTTGCGTCATAATCTTTACACTTAAACGGACCTACCAAATATGAACTAGTCACATGGATAATACCACTATTTTTTGTTTTACTATTATACCAATTTGTATAACTTGAACCATTTCCACTTGTATTTAAATGGTCCACAAATACTGCATTGTGTACATCATAATCTGAATTGTACATTACATTAGCACCTGCAAATGCTCCTACTACTGCACATGAAGCTGCTACATAAGGGTCGGTTGATATCCAATGGACACAAGCCGCCGTTGTTGTAGTAGCACCTAATACTGCACCACTATGAGACCTAGTTTTAACATCACCAACATAAGCACAGTTAGTTAACATTAAACCAAATAGTCCAATTAATATTTTCTTTTTAAAGTCCATCTTTTTTCACTTTCTTTATCACTTTTTGAATTTCTTCCATATTAGGTTGCATTAAATTAACTTTATTCTTTTTAGCAGTTAACCATTCATCATATGTTAAATCAACTTTACCTCTTGCAACCAAAGAACAGTCCAATTGAATTAACTCAATCTTATTTTTGACTTCTAAATCAGATGGCGGGGTTTTTCTTAAATCATCCGCCATCTTCTTTATAGAATCAATCTTATCACAAAATTGTTCAATGTTATGCATTACTTAACCTTGTTCAAACCAAATTTTGCAAATAGGTCTGCCAATTGTTTTTTAGCGTCTGCCCAACTCTTCTTTTGATATGCTATTGTTTTTGCCTTCTCATTAACTGCCCAATTTGTGACATTATTAACCGTGTCATTTATTGGATTAGCAAATACATTAGTTGTAAATAAAAGAAAAGTTATAATCATCAACTTTTTCATTATTATAGTCCTCCATGTTGTCATATAATTCATTAATTAATTGTTGGTTTCTTAAATGATTCAATTCTATCTTTACTATTATTTACAGTATCCATAATTGCCTCATACTCAGCACTTGGCATTGTAGTTTTCATAATTTTTAATGTCTGTCCTAATATAGTCATTAATACTAATACAGGACTATTAGACAACAATTGATTCGTAGTCCACTCATGGAAATCATTACAAATCTGTTGTTGTGTTAATTCTTCAGATAGACTTGCCATCTTTTTTTTGTTTTTTTTCATCACCAAACTGGATTTTCAATTTCTTGTTTTCTCATTTTTTCAGCATAAGTCATACCAAAAACCGTCATATAAAAATGGTCTCTTGGATTGTCAGAAGAATAGGCTTTAACTAAATTATCCCAATTTATTCTCACATGTTCATAATATTCTGGATGTTTTATTTCTAACTCTTGGTGGTCTTTACAAAACTGTAATCTGTTTGTATAGTTATCGTTTTCTTTATCTTCTAGTAATTTCTTTTTAGATAGTTTGATATCTTTGTTTTTTGCGTCTGCAAATTCTTTAAATAGACGCTCTTTATCGTAATTAAATGACATAATATTCTCTCTCTTTCTTTATTTGTTGTCCATAGTACCACAAATCGCTTTAAATGTCAACCCCTTAAAAACCCTTGATTTTACTAGATTTATGCACCTGGAAGTCTTCCAGGACGCACCAGGATTGATATTTCGTAGCGTTTGCATACTCTACTACACCTCTCCATAGGGTAGTTCTAGTTGTTTCTCAACTTGTGGTTGTACTTTATCTTCAACTTCTTTTAATTGATTTAAGCTATCTTTAGCGGTATCTAAATCATTATTATCAATATTATCAATTATTGAATTGATAGTATCAACTTTATTTGTCATACCGTTAATGTAATGTTTCATTCTTCCCAACTATCTATGATTTGTTCACCAGTTGAGTTATCAATATAAATAACCCATTTTCCGATTGTTATGTATAAGCAATCTTTACTTCTTACATCAACTTTAATATGTTTCATTTTCAAATTTTTTAATTTTATCATAACTTCTCTCCTATTTCAAAACCTCTAAATCTTAAAAATCTAGGAAATCTTAAACTCCATTCATCTTTAGCGTCTTGATTTTGTGTAATTTGGTCTGCTCTTACTTCTACTATTTG
>PVBE011805062.1_pt1 | contig 20591 bp, 18 predicted proteins | sample 1631181 | NCBI WGS metagenome assembly PVBE01 (sample SAMN08397723, study PRJNA350692) | Marine metagenome, whole genome shotgun sequencing project. | isolation source: water | place: Pacific Ocean | collected 2012-04 | reverse complement strand
CGGCGCCGACTGCGGCGGGCTCCTCACGCTGCTCTCACTCGAAGGTCTGCAGTTCGATGTGGGTCGCACCATTGGGAAGGCCCATGAGGTACTCGAGAGCCTCGATGCACTACCCGATGCACCCGTTCTTGACGTAGTCAAAGGTTGATGAGGCACACACAGTGGCAGGTTATTGGGCGCAAATGGAAACTCCAAGTTCTTCACAAATCGAGTTGGATATTGCTGATGTGACCCGGGGAGATGATGGGATCATCCGGATTATTTTTCATCCGACACCTTCCCATGATCTCCTTGCAGCCAAGGAAGTTGTCGCTGCGCACAATTCGCTCGCGGAGGGTGTGCCGTGTGGGGTGTTGGCAGACATTCGCAACGTAACGGTGGGCGCAGATCGACAAGCGCGGCAGTACTACACCACGGAGGAGGCCTCGTACCTCAAGAGTGCGATGGCCATGGTGGTTACCTCCCCCGTGCAGCAGATGCTCGGGAACATCTTCTTTCTGCTGAGCAGGCCGCCATATCCGACCCGTATGTTCAAGAGCGAGGCCAGCGCCGTGGGCTGGCTGCGGACCTTTGAGCGGGAAGCCTGATGGTTGCGGACCAGGGAGCCTCAAGCACCACTGTTGTTCTCGATGAGCGCCAGCTGATCGATATTACAAATGCGATCATCGCCCTGGGCGTCCTGGACTTCAGTGTGCCGCTTGCGGTTCGTGGAGACGGACCACTCGATGCGGTGACCGCTGGGCTTGAGGCCCTTCGAGAGGAGCTCCAGGCCAAGGTTGTCTCCAAGGGCGCTGCACAGGTTGCACAGCGGGCAAAGGCAGAATTCCTGGCTGCGATGAGCCATGAACTCCGCACCCCCCTCGCCACCGTGGTGGGATGCACCGACCTGCTGAAGAACACCGAGCTGAACACGGTACAGCAGGAGCTTGTCTGGCACATCGAGCGGTCCATCAACACACTCAACAACCAGATTCGATCCGTTCTTGACTACGCTGCCGTCAGCTCGGGGCAACTCCAGCTTGCCTCTCTGCCCTTCTCGCTTCCAGAGGTGCTCGGCGACATGGTGAGGTCCCACCGCACCCTGGCCGAACAACGCGGGGTCAGTCTTGAGCTTGATCTCGAAGGCGTCACCGCCGACCCTGTGATGGGGGATGCCGAGCGTCTTGCCCAGATTCTCCAGGTCCTCCTGAGCAACGCCATCAAGTTCACCGACCAGGGGTCCGTTTGCGTCAAGGCCAGCTCGCTCGTGGATGGTGAATGCCACAGGCTGCGCCTTGAGGTGAAGGACACCGGGCGAGGGATTCCCGGCCCCGATCAGCACCGGATCTTCGAGCGCTTTGTGCGGCTGGACTCTCCCACGACTGCCCAGCACAGAGGTGTGGGGCTTGGTCTGTGCCTCTCTCGTGCCTTCACTGAGCTGATGGGTGGAGAGATCGGCGTCCAGAGTGAGGTGGGGAGAGGGGCTTTATTCTGGATAGAGGTGCCGCTGCCTTTCGGTGTGGAGTCCTCCGAAGGCAAGACCACTCAACCTGCCTCACCGGAAGAGACTCTCTGCGCTCATGTGCTGGTGGTGGATGACCACCATGAGATCTGCCAGGTGACCGCAGAGATGCTGCGCCACTTTGGCTGCACTGTGGAGGTAGCTACCTCAGGAGAGGAGGCCATCGAGCTCTTGTCTGCCCGGGAGTTTGATCTGGTGCTCATGGACTGGCATATGCCAGGGATGGGAGGACATGAGACCGCCCGCAAAGCACGCTCCTTCCTCGTGGACCGCACACCACCCATCGTGGCCTGTTCAGCCCACTTGGTCGGGGCAGAGAACCTCATCCAGGATGAGGGGTGCATGGTCGCTCAGCTGGTCAAGCCCTTCCGGATGACCGAGCTAAGAGAAGTTGTCTCTCGGTGGACCACATCCAAGTCAGACGATGTGCAGTAGGGCCTGGTAGCGAGCGTCCTGTGTCCTCTGTACAAGCTCGATGCCTACAGCGGGCAGACGTACAGCGAGCCCTCGGGACTACATCTCTCTGAGGAGCATCGGTAGCCGCCGGAGTAGTTCATCTCGGGTGGCACGGAAGGCCTCGTCCAGCTCATCATCCGGGGCGGACGCCGGGTCGGGCAGGGGCCAGGCCACCTTGAGTTGCTCCCCGGGAAGGTAGGGGCAGTTCTCTTCCCTGCACAGGGTCACCACCACATCGATGTCCTCCATGGGAACCTCCAAGACCGACTTGCTGCGGAGACCTCGTGGGTCGATGCCCACCTCATCGAGGACGGTGCGAACCTGAGGTCGGACATGGGTGGGCTCGGAGCCTGCAGACCAGACCTCGAATTCAGGTGCGAGGTGACGAGCAATGGCCTCCGCGAGCTGAGAGCGCGCGGAATTCGCCACACAGAGGAAGAGGACACCAGCCATCTCCACCGGGTATCTGATCGCGTGCTACCTTGCTTGTCTGGCACCTGCGAGGGTCGACATGTCCAAGAGGCTTCTGCTTGTGACCTTGATGGGGTTTGGCTGTGCAGGCTCCACCACAGGATCCGACAAGCGCCCAGAGCGAGGTGAGCATCTGGGATCGGGCGGTGATGGGGACGTGGACACCGACACCGACGCTGATACGGACTCGGATACCGACACTGATACCGATACCGATGCAGACTCGGACACCGACACGGACACGGACACGGACACCGACACGGACACCGACCCGGGTGGACCGGACATCTTCGAGGGCATCCTGGATGCCCATGCGGTCTACTCCGGCACCTATGGCACCTATGAGTTCGACTGCCCGGGAACAGTCGATATGACCATCGATGTGTCCGGAACCATCGGGGGTACAGGCTTTTGCTCCACGGGAGATGTGGACATGGGCTTTCGCATCGAGGGTGTGCAGCACGGGGACAACTCAGTGACCGGTGCGCTCATCGCAGAGTCCGGCGGAGACCGAGTGGACACCCCCTTTGAGGGCACCAGACGTCCACGGGTCGTGACGGCACACTTCGACCATACCCACACCAATGATGGGGAAAACCTGCGGCTCCACGGCACCATCAGTGCCGATCTCGTGGAGTGAGAGCGCAGTGCTGATCGAGCTTTTCCTGGGCTGGTTGCGCGTCGGAGCGTTTGGCTTTGGGGGCGGGCCGGGCATGATCCCGCTGATGAAAGCGGAGTGTGTGGATGCCCGGGGGTGGCTGACTGAGGAGCAATTCCTCGACGGCCTGGCGGCTTCGAGTGCCTTGCCCGGCCCAATCTCCGCCAAGATGAGTGTGTATGTGGGGATGGAGGCAGCAAGCTTCCCCGGTGCGGTGGTGGCCTTTATCGGGGTGATGCTGCCCGGTGTGGCGCTGATGAGCGTCCTTGCCGCCTGGGTCCTCAGGTACCGGACGCACCCAGCGGTGGGCGGGGCCATGAATGCGCTACAGCCAGTGATCATCGGGCTGCTGGCCTGGACCGTGATCTCGCTCATCCCGGGTGGGGTCAAGTCCTGGCAGGGGGGGATCCTGGCAGGTGCGGCGCTCGCTGCGATGGCCCTCAAGGTGCACCCTGCCATCGTGATTGTGGCCGCCATCGGGATCGGCGCGGCCTGGATGCGGTAGGCTACCGGCCGTGCCCAGCCCATTTCCCCAGGTTCCCCACGATCAGCGTGGATTGGTTCACTGCCTCCCCCACGCATCCGATGTGCTCAAGGGCAATCCATTTGGTGATCCGCACGCCCGGGATCTCTTTGTCTACACGCCTCCTGGCTACAGCAAGACCGGACCCCCGCTGCCCAGCGTGATGATCCTCCCTGGGTACACCGGCATGGGAGAGAAGCTCCTGGCCCGCGGACTGACCGACATCTCGATTGCGACTCGCATCGACCGGCTGATCCTGGATGGCTGTCCACCCTTCATAGCGGTCCTTCCGGACTGCATGACCACGCTCGGGGGTAGCCAGTACGTGGACTCCCCGGGGCTGGGCTCCTACGCTAGCTACCTGGCAAAGGAGATCTGTCCCTTTGTCGATCATCACTTCCGCACCAGCGGGCGCTGGGGGGTGGTGGGGCATTCCTCGGGCGGATTCGGCGCACTGCACCTGGCGATGAGCTTCCCGGGTCTGTTCGGGGCCGTCGCCTCACATGCGGGCGATATGGGCTTTGATCTCTGCTACCTCAGCGAGATTCCCGCAGCGGTTCGGGCGGTGCAGAGGGCGGGCGGCATCAAGGCGTTCATTGGAGGCTTCTGGGCCAAGCGGCGCCTGGGTGGGGATGACGTGGCGGCGATGAGCCTGCTGTGCCTCTCCGCCGCATACTCGCCGGACCCTGATGCCCAGCCGGTTCCTGCTCGGATTCCGGTGGACCTGGAGACCGGGGAGGTCGACTTTGATGTCCTCAGAAGCTGGCTGGCTCTCGATCCCCTGGTGCGTGTGGACCAGCCGGACAATGCAGCGGCTCTCGCTGAGCTGAGTCTCCTGTTCATCGATGCAGGAGCGCGCGATGAATACAATCTACAGCTGGGTGCTCGACGGCTCGTGGCAAAGCTCACGGCGCAGGGCATCTCGCACGTATACGAGGAGTTTGACGGTGGACACCGAGGGTCGGCTTGGCGCTATGGTGTGAGTCTGGTTTTAGCGGCGGAGGCATTGCGGACATGAAGTGGTGGGTGCTGCTTTTGCTGGGCTGTGGTGCAAAGAGTGAGGGCCCGCCCCCGCTGCCGGACTTTACTGAAGACCACGGAGGATCGGACACCGGGGATGAGACGGTGGATACAGGCACCGGCTCGGATACTGGCGTGGATTTCTGTGCAGGTGCCCCGGTTCTCACCTGGGCCAACTTCGGTGAGGGCTTCATCACCGAGGCCTGCCAGGGATGTCATGCCACAAGTGCAGCGAACCGCTACGGCGCACCGGATACCGTGGTCTTCGATACGGTCGATGGAACCTGGGCACAGGCCGATCGAATCCTGGCTCGGGCTGGGGGTGATTACCCCTCCATGCCCCCGCTAGGAGGCACGAGCGCAGATGACATCCTGAAGCTCGAGCTCTGGCTGATCTGTGGAGAACCTGGGATCTGAGCTCAGGATCGGTCCGATTCGGCGGTGACGTATGCAATAATGGTCGGGCAAGTGGTGTGCACCGTCTGGCCTGGTGTGCATGAATTCAAGGGGACCATATGAGTCGAAGCCTGCTGCTGGCAGGGCTATTTCTTGGTTGTGGGGACGCGGAGACGCCGGCTTGTGACGAAGGATTCGTCAAGAAGAACGGTCGCTGGTGTGTCTACGAGGAGGCACCCCTTGTCATCGAGGGAGCACCCGATCCAGGCCCAGATCCCGATCCGGATCCCGGGACGGATGATCCTACCGACACCGAGGACCCGGTCGATCCGAGCGACTACGTCACAGAGACTGAGGAGATCGTCCCCCTGCTCACGCTCTCAGAGGTGGAGCTGGGCATCAAGGATGCGATCGAAACGGTTCGCACCATCGATCCCGCGCCGCTGCACGAGCTCTACCTGGATGCACAGACCGACGGTGATGATGAGTGCCCGAGCTACGATGAGGAGTACAGCGGGGAGTACCCCGATCGCCTCTACTGGCGGGACGCGTGCACAGTGGCCGCTGGGGCATCGTTTTCCGGGTACGTCTATAGCTACGACTTCGGGTCCTACATCGACTCGAGTGAGACCTACGACTACGCCGGCTACGCCTACTACAACGGTAGCTCCAAGGTGGTGGATGGGCAGGGCAATACCTTCATCGGTGCGGGGTACTCCAGCTACTACGAGCGGACCCACATCTCCGGTGGGTACTCCACGTTCTACAATTCCATCTCTGGCAATTTCCGCACGGACAACCCGGCCTACGCGGACACCTGGCTTGCACGTGACCTGAACCTCTCCATCTACGTCTACGGTCACCGCTACGCGGAGGACACGAGCGGCAGCATTCAGGACACGGTCAACGTCTCCTACTCAGCGAGTCTCTCGGGACTCGAGGGGGACATCAACGCGGTGCGCCTGGATGATGTCTACATCTACCCGGAATCAGAGGGCTCGATGTGCGACCTGGAGCCCGCCGGCCTCATCGCACTTCGTGACGAAGCCGGGAGCTGGTACGAGGTTGAATTTGACGGTCCCAAGTACTCGGGAGCGGGTGCCTTCCCGCCGGACTGCGACGGCTGCGGTCGAGTCTACTTCCGCGGACAGCTCCTCGGTGAGGTCTGTCCGGACTTCTCTGGGATCCAGACTTGGGATGATCGCGCATGGCTGTGAGGGGTACATGGATTGCGCTCCTGCTGCTCAGCTGCGGGGATGAAAAGACCGCACCGGATCTGCCCGATCCCGTGGTTCAGACCGAGACGCCGGATGAGACTCCGGAGGAAGAGGAGAGTGAAGAGGGGGGTCCGGACTATGTCGCGCAGCTCTTCCGGGTCAGCCTGGATCTCCGCGGCGTGCGGCCCACACTGGAAGAGATCGAGCAAATCGAGGCGGACCCGGAAGCCTATGAGGTCCTGGTTGATGCCTATCTTCAGGACGAACGTTTTCTTGAGCGGATTCGGAGCATGTACTCCGAGGTGATGCTCACCCGGCAGGATTCCTACACGGTCAGTGCTGCAGACCACGGACTCGAAGATGAGTACCTCTTTGCTCGGTCGGTGGGTGATGAGACGCTGCGAATCATCAGCACCATTGTTGCCGAGGATCTGCCCTACACCGAGCTTGTGACCGGTGACTGGACCATGGCCAATGAGGTCCTGGGCAGCGTGTGGCCCCTGGACTACCCGGAAGGAGCCACGGGCTGGCAGAAGGCTCACTATACGGATGCCCGTCCCGTGGCGGGCGTGCTCTCCACCAACTCCATGTGGTGGCGGTACATGTCGACCACGTCCAATGCCAATCGAGGCAAGGCCAACGCGGTCAGCAAGATCCTGCTGTGCAATGACTACCTGACCAAGACGGTCAGCTTTGATAGGAATGTGAATCTGCTGGATGCAGAAGCGCTCAATGATGCGCTGCGAAACAACCCCGGCTGTGTGGCCTGCCACCACAGCCTGGACCCGCTCGCGAGCTTCCTGTGGGGCACCTACTACCAGGACTACGACTCGCCCATGGACCTGCGGAGCTACCACCCTGAGCGGGAGAACTACTGGGAGAGCTACTCGGGCGTGGAGCCGGGCTTCTATGGGCAGCCAGGGCACACGCTGACCGATCTGGGCAACCTGATCGCTGCCGATCCACGGTTCATCGAGTGTGCGGCGGAGCGAGTCTTTTCCATGCTCAATCACCGGGACTCTACGGTGGAAGAGGCGGACAAGATCACCGCGTATCGGGAGGCCTTCCTGGAGAGCGATCTCAAGCTCCGCACGCTGTTCAGGGTTGCGGTACTCGACCCCGACTACCGGGCCACTGAGGTCGGTGATGGATCCTGGGCGACGAGGAAGATGGTCACATCCAGCATGCTCGGCGCCCAGATCGAGGATCTGACCGGCTTTGTGTTCACCAATGACGGCGTGCCAGTCTTGGACACCGATGATGGTGGCCTGAGGACTCTGGCTGGCGGTATCGATGGGCAGAACGTGACCAAGCCAGCCCGGGAGCCGATGACCACGCTGGTCCTGGTTCAGGAGCGGCTCGCCCAGGCTGCTGCCTCATATGTGGTGGAGCACGATAGGGACCGGCCAGACGAGGCCCGCCTCTTCCACGAGATCACCTTCCACGAGACCCCCAAGAACGGGGAGGCCCATATGCGGGCTCAGCTCCAGCAGCTTCACCTTCGGCTCTTTGGCCGGCGGGTGGCGGCAGATGGACCTGAGGTCGAGGCCAACCTGGAATTGTGGGAGGATCTCTACGATGTCAGCCTGACGGTGGAGGATGCCTGGGCAGGCGTGCTCACCGTTCTCCTTCGTGACCCCGACTTCCTGTTCTACTGATGAAAGACTTCAACCGACGAGCATTCCTCCAAGCCTCCGGACTCGGTGCCATCGCGCTGGGTGCCGGCATGGTTCCGCTGCGTGGACTTGCTGCAAGTGGCTCAGATCTGAACTTCATCTTTATCTTCAACGGGGGTGGCTACGATCCAACCCGCGTCTTCGCCAACTGCTTTGAGCAGCGCGGTGTGGACATGGAGGTGGATGCAGGCCTCACCACGGTGGGTGATCTGAGCTTTGTGAATCATGAGGACCGGCCAAGCGTGGAGCTCTTCTTTGAGCGGTATGGCCACCTCGCCTTGATCTTGAACGGCATGCTCGTGCCCAGTGTGGCCCACAACGCCTGCCGCCGACTGATGATGACCGGCACCAGCAATGACGGTGCTAGCGACTGGGCAGCCATCCTTGCAGGAGGGATGGCCAGTGATGTGGCGCTGCCCGAGCTTGTCATGAGCGGGCCCTCCTACCCGGGTCAGTTCGGCACCTCTGTGACACGGACGGGTACCAGCGGTCAGCTGGATGCGCTGCTGGGCGGATCGGTCATTGACTGGAGTGACCTGCACACCAAGGCGCCGGCAAGACGGGCTGAAGATCGGATGGACTCCTACATGATTCGCCGAGCGGAGGCCGCCATCAAGGATGCCAAGCTCCCGAAGGCCAAGGAGCTCTACCGGGGCTACCAGTCATCACTGGAGCGTGCGGTGAACCTCAAGGACCTGCAGGGCATCATCGACTGGGACACCTCCAGCGATCTGAGCTCCCAGGGAAGCCTCGCAGCCAAGGTGCTGCGGATGGGTATCAGCCGCTGCGTGATGATGAACCACGGGGGACGGGGCTGGGACACCCACACCAACAATGATGACACCCAGTCTCAGAGCTGGGAGTCCTTGTTCAGTGGACTCCTGGACATGACCGATCGCCTGGCTGCCCTGCCTGGGAAGACCGCAGCTACCCTGCTCGGGGAGACGGTCATCGTGGTCCTCTCAGAGATGGGGCGCACCCCGCAGCTCAATTTGGAGGATGGCAAGGACCACTGGCCATTCACGAGCGCGCTGGTGGTGGGACCGGGCATCACAGGAGGCCGCGTGGTCGGCGCTACGGATGAGTTCTACTATGGGCGCAAGATCGACCCCATAAGCGGGGAGCTCTTTGACGGGTCGGGCTCCATTGACCTGACCACCAGCAGCTTCGGCGCCACCCTGCTCAACCTGGCAGATATCGATCACGAGCCCTATCTCTCGGGCGTCTCGTCGATTCCCGGAGTGCTGCTCTAAGCAGCCCGTCGTCGAGCCAGGGCCAGTAGTCCCAGGAGTCCCATCCAGGGGCTGGGTGTGCCGGTAGCGGTTGCGCAGTTGCAGCCGCTCTTCTCTTCACCGGTGTCTGAGATTGCACTGGGTCCTGCGGTGTCCTCTGTGCCTGGACCATCCGTGTCCTCGCCCGTGTCGACAGGATCTTCCTCTGTGGGATCCGTCTCCTCTTCTGGCTCCTCGCAGGGCTCGGTGGTGGAGGCATCCTCATCATCGCAGTCCGTCCCGCCGTAGGCCGCCGAATCTACGCCGTCTCCATCCTGGTCGTAGTCGGAGCCGGACTCACAGTCGCTGTTGATGCCGTCGTACCAGTCATCGGGTGCGCCTGGATAGATCTCTTGGTCGGTATCGTCGCAGTCGTAGTTGTCCTCCCAGCCGTCCTCATCGAGGTCGTATACGATGAGGTAGCTGCCCCCGTAGGCGCCTACATCGCTGCGGCTGCCGTCTGGGTCATCGAACATGGGGTCACCCGCGTCGATGAGCGGGCTGCCTTGGGAGAGCACCACGCTGATCTCGTCTCCTCGGAGACCCGGGGTGAAGGTGGCGAAGGCGGGTTCGAGACTCATATTGTGGTCGAATTCGATGACCTCGGGGTCGATCTCTCCGCCGATATCCACATCATTGCCGTAGAAGTTGTTGAAGCTCAGCTGGGTGTAGAACGCGCTGTTCAGGTCATACATGTGCAGCGACGAGCCCCCCGTGTTGTACGCAAAGATGTTGTTCCGGAAGTCGACGAAGGCATCAAAAAAGGCTGCCCCTCCGGTCTCGTCGAGGGCTCGGTTGTTCACCACTGTGTTGTTGAAGAACAAGGTGGGGATCGAGTGGCAGAGCGCAAAGCCTCCAGCCACTCTCGCATCGTTGTCCATGAAGACGTTGTTGTAGAAGTCCGACCCGTTTGAGTTGGAATTGATGTAGGCGCCGCCGCCGTAGGTGGCAGTGTTGCTCCGGAGTATGGAGTTCCTGAGCTTCACGTACTCGGAGTCATCGGTGTACAGCCCTCCGCCAAACGACCCGAGGCCCGCCTCGTTGCCCTCGAAGATGCACTCCTCGATGGTGCTGCTGGCGATGCCCCTGAGGTGGACTCCACCACCCTCAAGATTGCAGCTATTGTCTGCGAATAGGACCTGGCTGAGCCGGACCGGGTAGTCGGAGCTCGCGGAGTAGGCATACATGCCGCCCCCGTAGTAGTACCGCGCCCGATTGCCCGTGATCTCCGAGTTCACGATGTCCACGATGCTGCTGTGGCTCACATAGAGGCCACCACCACCGTAGTAGGCGGTGTTCCTTGCGACCTCGATGTTCACTGCGTCGAGGCGGCTGAGGTAGTACAGGTAGATGGCCCCGCCGTAGTTGGAGTCGTTGTCCGTGAGGCTGACGTCCGTGAGCGTCAGCGTTCCGTAGAGGTAGACTCCGTAGATGGCACCACCATCCCGGTAGGCATCGTTGTAGCTGAAGGTCGAGTCTGAGATGTTCACGTTGATAGGAGCGGTGGACTGCCCATAGAAGGCGACTGCTCCGCCGTCGTCCCGCAAGGCGGTGTTGCCCGAGAAGCTGCTGTTGGCGATCTCGACCTCGGCCCACTCAGAAAAGTCATCGAGCAGCTCATCGGAGCTCATCAGTATGAGGATGGCTGCTCCCATCCCCCGAGTGGTGGAGTTGTCCTCGAAGGTGGTCTCATGCAGCGTCAGCGTGCCGGTGAAGGTCTGCCCATTGATGGCGCCGCCATCGTCATAGGCGTTGTTCTTCCAGAAGGTGGTGTCCGTGATGTTCACCGTGCCCTGACCGGAGATGTGCAGAGCACCACCATCGCCGGTGTACTCTTCCGCATCATCGCCGGTGTACCCGATGGCCCGGTTCTCCGAGAAGTCGCTGCCTGAGATGTCCAGGGTGAAGGTTCCGGTCGCGAAGATAGCGCCACCATCAAAGGCACGGTTTCCATCGAAGGTGCAGCCCTCGATGGTCGCACCGCCTCCGATGATGGAGATGGCTCCGCCGTAACTAGCGTCGTTGCCCAGCCCGGTGAAGGTCACGTCCGTGAAGGTGGGGGAGGCGCCCAGCACGAAGGCTCCCTGTGCCCAGGGGTTCTCGATTGTGACGCTCTCCAGCCGGGAGCCTGCACCCTCACCCGACATGAAGCGCACCACCAGGGCGCGAATGCCTTCTCCGTCCAGGACGGTGCTGTCGGCCCCGTCGGTGCCTCGTACGGTGATGGCCTTGCCGGAAAAATCGATGGTCTCTGGGTAGGTTCCAGGGCCCACCTCCACCACGTCCCCGTCGCTGGCAGCATCGATGGCATCCTGGATGGTCGAGTAGGTACCGCTGCCGTCGCTCTCCACGGAGAGAGTGGCCGCAGCCGCACTTCCCATAGTCATCCAGGCAATGGCAATCCCTCTCAGCACTCAGCCCCCCCGGGCAACTACGCCCGCCTTGGTGAGAATACCACCCGCGGGCTCAGGCTGTGTCTGTGTAGATCGACCAGAGTCGCTCCATCACCTGGCTCTCCTGATAGCGTTGACGGACCGATGCCCAGCCCGCCTGCCCCAGTGTGGCGGCCAGGGCGGGGTCGCGATTCAGCGTCTGGATGGCGCGGGCCATCCTGGCGGTGTCTCCCGGCTCGATGCACAGCGTTCCGTGATCCGCCCAGTCCGACATGCCTCCTCGGACCATGGCGATCACCGGGGTTCCTACGGAGAGCGCCTCTACACCGATGATGCCGAAGGGCTCTTGCCAGCGGCTGGGGAAGATGAGTGCCCGTGCATCGGCCAGCAGGTGGCGCAATGCGGGGCGGTCCAGCCAGCCCAGCTGCTGGGCGCCTGGAATCTGTGGGGCGAGAGATCCGAGGCCAGCCACTCGAAGCGGGGAGTCCACCCGAGCCTGGGTCCAGGCCTCGAGGGCCAGGTCGGTGCCCTTGTGCTGAACAAGGCGTCCTGCCAGGACGAAGCCTCTTCCGACTGGGCTGGGAGCCTCGGCGGCCTCCACGGCGGGAGGAATGACCACTGCACCAGGCAGACCGGCGAGCTCCAGTTCCTGGGCCATGTACCGACTGAGGACGACCAGGCGGGCACCACAGAGGGCCTCCGCCCTTGCCTGAGTGAGCGCAAGCAGACGATGGCGATAGTCCAGATCTGGCAGGCAGGCGGTGCAGGTCTCATCGCCCATAGGCTCCGTGCAGCCCGTGCCCTCAGGTAGGGTCCGGCCTGGTCCAGGACAGAAGACGCGATGGTCCTGGATGGTGACGATAGCTCGCCCTGAGGCGATCGCAGCCTGTAGCGCCAGGGGGTTCATCACGTTCTGAACGTGGATGACATCCGCCTCGTCGAGCAGCCTCCCGAGGCCGCCGAGGCCGGATACCTGGGCTGTGGAGGCGGCCAGGCCTCGTACCCGGTGTCCTCCGACCCCGGGCGGAAGCGGGGCCTGGATCTGACCGGCCGCGAGCGTGACCTCTGCCCGCTGGGCCGCTGAGTGCAGGACGTCGAGCAGGTGATTGCCCGCCCCACCCCGGTGGCTCAGTCGATCCGTGAGATAGAGAATGCGCACCCCGATCTCCTATCTCGGAGACCGGGGTGCTCCCGGGGAGGAATCGGGGTCTACTTGAAGATGACGGTCGCTACCTCGTCCGCACCGTTGGCCAGGTCGTTGACCTTGATGCCATACTCGGAGACGGAGAACAGGTAGTCATCCATGATGATCGACCGTCGGATCTCGCCACCGTAGTAGTACCCGTCACAGTCCCAATCATCTCCGCACAATGCCTCCTTCATGAGGTCCATGTGGTCGACCCGGGTGCGCTCCTCAACCCGGTTCTTATTTACGTCCACCACGAGCAGGCCGCTGGTATAGGCCCAGCCATCGGTCTCCGTGTCGTCATAGCCCCAGTATGGGACGGTCAGCAGGTTGCCGTGGATGGTGATGGCGTGGTGGTCCCACAGTGCCTCGGAGCTACCCCACTCGCTCTCCACCGTGACCCGGTCGACTTGAGCAGGCTCGGAGAAGTCCGAGACGTCGAAGAGGCTCACGCTGACACCGGTGAGCCGGCCATCGTCGGTACCGTCCATTCCCACGCCGATCAGGCGATCTGCACCACGGGGGTGGAGATACGCGGAGAACCCAGGGATCTTGAGCTCCCCCACAGCGCGCGGCCGAGTGGGATCGGAGAGGTCCAGGGTGAACAGAGGATCGATCTGGCGGAAGGTGACGAGGTAGCCCTTCTCGCCCTGGAAGCGGGCGGCGTAGATCTGCTCGCCGGGTGCAAGACCCTCGATCGAGCCAATGATCTGCATCTGGCCCTGTGCGGGGTCGAGGATGAAGACGTTGTTGCCCTCCTCGCGGTCATCTGTGTCCGATCCCCACCACCAGTCGAAGTCGGTGGTCGCCACACGGAGCAGGCCTTCGTGCTCAGACATCGAGAACTGGTTGTGCAGCCAGCCGGGTACCACGCCGGTTGCGGTGTACTCGGTGCCCTTATCGGAGAGATCGAAGCGATGGATTCGGGTATCGCGGTCCAGGCTGCCCCATCCCCACCACCAGGAGAACGAGCCCTGTGCGATGTAGATGTGGTCCTCGGAAGCGTACATGGTGGTGCCGCTGGCCATCACGGAGGTGGTGGACGGCTCACCGCCTGCACGGTCCGCGCCCATGTCCAGGTGAACGATGTTGAGGAGCTCAGGAGTGCTCACCTCTTCGGCGTGGAAGATGCTCCTGCAGTCGCCGCTGGATGAGGTCTCGCCGTTCTCTCGGGTGCTCAGGAGCAACGCCTCGGTCGGGATGTTCCGGTAGGCCTCTTCGACGATCGGCCTCAGCCGCTCTTTGGCGAGATCCTGTGCCGCCTTGATGTCATCCTCTGTGGGATCCGAGTACCAATAGCGCCAGGGATCGATGTCCGCGGTCTCATCGTTAAGGGCTCGCCAGAGCTCCTCGGGAACGCCGTGGTAGCGGCGGGTGCTCAGGTACATCTGGTCACCGATCATGCGCGCACCGACCATCTCACCTTCGATCTCGAGCTCGCGGAGGGTCTTCGGGCTCTCGGGGTTGGAGACGTCGACAACCGTGATGCGGGTGCTCGGCGAGTGGGAGTAGCCAGTGACCTCATCACTGGGCCACGCCTCGTCCCAGGAGTTGCTGAAGACCACGGCCCGCTCGTTGTGCAGGAAGAGGCTGCTGGCGTTGTCCTTGAGCTCGACCCTCGACACCTCGGTGGCATCGATGGCCGGCCAGCTCTTCACGATCGTGAGCGCACTGCCCTGCGCGATGAAGATGTGCTGACCATCGGTCTTCACCAGGTCAGGCTCGTCCACGCCGAGCTCTTGTACATTGGTCTTAGAGTAGCTGCTTGGCCCTGAGTCTCCCTCTGTGCTGCCCGAGTCTTCAACCGCGAAATCGATACTATAGTTGTACCGATTCTCTACCAGCTGCTCCAGCGTGGCCTCGGCCATATAGCTCCTGAGATCCTTGCAGCTCTCAAAGCGACTCAGCCCAATTTCCTTGTCCGTCGGGCCGGGGTTGTCGCTGGGGCATGCCATGGCGAAGAGCGCGAGCGAAGGAAGAAGAAGTCGGGAAGTCATCGGTACTCCTGGTTGATGCCTGAGCCCCCTCCTTGTTGCAAAGCCCGTGCCATCCTTGGAATGCCAAGTAAAAACAACTATTTATAGAATGCCTGGTGGTCCCCTGCGGCGGTATAATCGCCAGATCACGACACTGATGTCGGGTCTACTTGCTCAGGTCGTAGACGACGCGCCCGGACATCTCCTGACCCGCGCCCAGGCACCGCTCGAGGTGGGGCTCGAGCAGAGCACGCTGCTTCTTGGTGGCCAGCTCTGGTCGCCAGATCACGACACGGAATCCCAGATGGCTCAGGCCTTGGACGCCTTCGCAGCCATCAGGGGCTGTGCGGCCTTCGAGCAGCACGCGAGCCATGCCCCGGTAGAAGGGGTTGGCGCGGACCGGTGGAGAGAGGCTGCCCTCTTCTCTTCCCTCCAGCTGGAAGGGGATGGGTCGGCCATGGATGGTCTGCTGAAAGAAGATGTCGCCGGCAAAGCGGGTCCCCCCGGTGGTCTCCTCCACAAATGGAAGATCGAGTACGGCCCCTGGGCCCGGTTCAGCGGCCAGGGCCTCGGCGGTCGGGTGGGGCTGGGCATCGGTCATCCGCAGCGGCCATGGCGCGGGGGAGAGGATGATCGACTCGAGGGCCACCACCCCCATGGCAGCCAGGGCCAGCTGTGGCAGCCGGGGGCGGTCCTCAAGCCAGTGGTCCAGCCCTCGGGCGGCCAGGATGGCCAGGGCAAGCTGTGCGCCGAGTGCGAGTCGATCCACGCTGTGGAGGGTCGCGCTGAACAAGGGGAAGACCGCATGCAGCAGCAGGTACAGCGGATTGGGCAGGGCGAGCAGGGTGCGGCTGTGGTCCAGGTAGATGCGCGGGCCGGTTGCCAGCAGTGCCATGACCACCACGGCGAGGAGCAGTCGTCGCTCCAGCTTGCCTCCACGTCGCACCGCGAGTGCAGCGAGCCCCATCATGAAGAAGCCCATGAACGAGGCGTAGAAGAGCTGCTCCGCGCCAGGCCCGCCCTCTCTCAGTCCCAGGGAACCGGGCAGGAAGAAGTCCACGAGGGCCATGATGTTGGTCTCAGGCAGGTCCAGTGGACCGAGGAGCGAAGCGCCGAACAAGGAGAGCTCCCGGGTCTTCACAGCGTCCCCGTCCCCGACCGTGCCAGAGACCGCCAGGTAGACAGGCACCACGATCGCAAGGAGAACCCCGGTACTCACAGCGATTCGGAGTACAGCGGATCGGTCCAGCGCATACGGACTGCCTGAATCCTGTGTCCATGGGCGCTGCCAGAGCCACAGCCCTGCTCCGCCTGCGACCAGGATGGCTGCAGTGATTCCATGGGACCAGCACCCCAGACCCTGGAGGGCGAGCAGCAGGCTGGCCAGGACAGGAGCGGACCAGCCCGGTCCACGAAGCGTGTGCAAGACGAGCAGAAGAACCAGCGGAAGCGGGAAGAACAGTGCTGTCTCGCTCACGCCGGAGGCCAGCGGGAAGGCCAGTACCCACGCACTCATGACCCAGCCCGCCCCCGCCAGTCCGCTGGCCCACGGACGCACGCCCAGACCCCGTGCGAGTGCGGCTGCAGCCCATGCGGCGAGCACCAGGTCTACGAGGAGCACTGTGTTGTAGGTGGCGACTGGCCCGGCCATGGCGCGGATCGGGAGCCCGATGAGCGCGTTGAGCGTGTCCAGGGAGAAGAAGGGCCCACCGATGGGATGGTGGATGAGTGTTGCATCCAGGGGAATGGAGCCATCTTGCATCAGTCGGTTCACGACCCACCACTGGCTCCAGACATGCTTCAAGGCGTCGGTGCCTGCTCCGCCGATGGCCGCGGTGCGCCACCAGGAGAGGTTGGGCACGAAGATGAGCCCCACAAAGGCGGCCATGGCTGCATGGATGCGCCATCTCATCGGATCCGACCCTGCAGCATCTTGGCGATTGGTGGTGCCATGATCTCCGCTGCGACCTTGTGGCCCTCTGCGGACCAGTGGGGATCGAAGATGAGGTAGAGCTTCCGTTCATCGGCCACAGCACGCAATGAGCTGCTGAGATCGAGGACGGGCATGCCCACCGGAGCGGCCTTCGTGACTCCCTTGGCTGGGGCATCGAGCTTGGCCTGGGCTGGATCGAGTCCAAAGGCGCGGAAGGTTGGGCCGAGCCGGTCGCTGTGGACGGCGTATGCGGGGGGCGCCAGGACCACCATGCAGACGATGCCAGCATCCTTGCAGACCCGAGAGAACTCGCGGAGACCGCTGGAGGTCAGACCCAGCTGACCTTCGAGGGCGGCTGAGTCCACGAAGGGCGTCATCTCGTCGCGGTACTCCACCAGCCGAAAGTCATCGGAGACGCTCCTTGTCTGGGCCCAGGCCAGGGTGTGGGCGGCCAGGTGGGAGACTCGGGCGAGGCTTAACTGCCACTCACGGGTCACCGGCGGTGGCTTGGCTGGGGTGACGGGTGGAGGCTCTCGGAGGGCCTGCTTGAGCAGCGGGTAGCGCAGGTTGTCCCTGAGATCGTTGCCCAGGTAGAACATCAGGATCGCGGCATCGGCCTCCGTGGGCTCGGCCAGCTCTCGGAGTCGAGCCACCGCTTGACGGGTTCCGTAGCCGACCATGCCGGCGTTGAGGACCTCCACGGGGCTGTTCATGGTGGTGCTCAGTCGCTTGCCGAGCTGTGCAGACCAGGTCGCATCCTCTTCGACCTGCAGGCCGAGAGTAAAGGAGTCGCCCAGCGCCAGGACCCGGATTCCCCGCACGGGCTTCTCCTCCAGGTACGGTCCTCGGAGACCCAGCGCATTGGTGCGGAGGGTGCGTGTTCCTCCCACAGAGGCCACCTCGCTGGTGGTGTCTGGTGAGAGGCGCTGAAGCAGAACCGGGTCTTCCTCGAACATCCCAGGGTCAAAGCGACTGGTGGTGGCATCCAGCACAAAGCTCACCCCGGGCGGTGCCCACAGGCGCAGGCCGGCCTCCGCCAGGCCCAGGCCCACAAACAGGCCAGCCGCTGCCAGTGCCAGCCGGCGGCGCAGGGGAGTGGTTTGGGGGACGATCTGAGCCACTATGGGGCATCCTACCAGGGGCCTGGTGTGGTATTCATTCCGGGTGAGTGCCATACCCCGAGTCATGCTGCGGCGGGTCGACGCCCATAGACAGCTGGAGGGTGGTGGCTTTGAGGTCCGCCGACCCTTTCCCTCGCAGTCGCTGCCGGCTGTCGATCCCTTCCTCCTGCTCGATCACCTCGGTCCGGTGGACTGGGCACCTGGCGAGGCGATCGGCGCACCAGATCATCCTCACCGGGGCTTTGAGGCGGTCACCTACATCCTGGAGGGCGAGCACGAGCACCGGGACTCTGCGGACAACCATGGATTGCTCGGCCCAGGGGATGTGCAGTGGATGACAGCTGGCGCGGGTGTGGTGCACAGCGAGATGCCGACGCCGGAGTTTTGTGCCCGGGGTGGGCGGATGCAGGGCTTCCAGATCTGGGTGAATCTGCCGGCAAAGCACAAGATGATGGCACCCAGGTACCAGGACATCCCTGCCCGGGACATCCCGGTCTACCGGGCGCCTGGCGTGTGGGTCCGCGTCATCGCTGGCCAGGTCGAAAGCGCGGTGGCAGTGATTGATACCGTCACGCCCATCCTCCTCTGGCACGTCCGGCTGGAGGCGGGTGCAGCATTCTCAGCGGCCCTTCCCAGCGACCACCGGGTCATGGCCTATGCATTTGCGGGCCAGGGCGCTGTGGGTGCTGAGGCCGAGCCCATCGAGGAGGGCCAGCTTGGGGTCTTCGGTGATGAGGGAGAGTCTCTCATTCTGCATGGGCCGACCTCTCCAGGTACGGAGGTGGATTTCCTGGTGCTCGGTGGGGTTCCACTCCGGGAGCCAGTGGCTCGCTATGGACCCTTTGTCATGAACACCGTCGAGGAGATCCACCAGGCCTTTGCCGATTACCGGTCGGGGCGCATGGGAACGATCGGTTAGTCGCCCCGCCGGAGGCGAGATGGCACCGACTGTGGCACATGTGCTGGCCGAGGAGCTGGCAGCGTGCGGTGTGCCTTCGGCATCCCCGGTGGTGTCCTGCTTCCGGCCATTGATGCGATGGCATCTCACGGCATCGACTTCGTTCTGGTCCGCCATGAGGGGTCTGCGGGCTTCATGGCCGATGCTGTCTGGCAGCTGACAGGTGCCCCCGGTGTCTGCATGGGTACTCTGGGTCCAGGAATGACCAACCTGGTGAGTCCGATTGCAGGGGCGATGCTCGAGCGTTCCCGTGTCCTGGCACTCACGGCCCAGTGCCGGGCGGAGATCCTCGACATCTACACCCACCAGATCCTCGACCAGGTGGCCTTGCTTGAGCCGGTCGTGGCCTGGGGAGGACTTCTCGACACCGACTGCCCCGGGGTTGCTGTGGCGGGCGCACTCAATGCGCTGAGTCAGGGTCGTCCGGCCCCGGTTCACCTGGATGTGCCGGGGGATGCATGGGGCCTGGAACCAGGTACCCTCGAGCGGAGCCAGCCCGCACTCCCTGCGGATCTGGACAAGGCACAGGTGGAGGCGGCGGCCACAGCTCCGGTTTCAGCCTCAGAGGAGCAGCTTGAGGACTCAGAGGGGCACCTGGAGGCCGAGGTTGTTGAGGCTAATTGCGATTCTGAGAGGGGTTGTATTGATACCTTCTCTCTTATCAACCTGGAGATCCTGGCCCGGATGGGCTGGACCGTAGGCGACCAGTTGGTGCCCTATCTGGGGGCGGGCCTCACCGTGCTCAGCGAGCGGCTGTACATCCAATACGACGACACCAACTGGTCGGCCTTTGGACTCCAGCCAGCGCTGCACGCTGGTAGTGCATGGACCCCATCCAAACCGGTCTTCCTGAGTGCGGGTGCCTCTGTGGGCCTGCGGCAGGCCAACCAGAGTCCGGATGGTCTCGGTGTGTTCTACCGGCTGGAGGGAGCGGCTGCCTACCGCTTCTGAGTTCCAGAGTATCTACGCGGGCTTGTAGTGCCTTTGAGAGCACGACATGATTTGAGTCAGCACCTTGACCCTTGAAAGGCTCATCTGACCATCCGATAAGCAAGCATGCAGGTTCACCAACGAGAAGCCGATCCGCTCTTTGATCGGTTCCCGGTACTCGAGACCCAGCGGCTCATGCTGCGACGGATGACTGTGGCTGATGCTCCAGCGCTGTTCAACATGCTGCGGGAAGAGGACGTCGCGCAGTTCTCCGGGCGGCCCCCGCTTCGGCGGATGTCTGGGGCGGTGGAGTTGGTGCGGAGTGTTGGCCTGGAGTTTGCCACTCGGAGATCGATTCGATGGGGCGTCTGTGAGTTTGAGCAGGGCCCGCTTGTGGCGACCGTTGGTCTTCATCACTGGGACCGCTTTCACCGGCACATCGGGATCGGCTTTGACGTGACCCGGGACCGCTGGGGTGAGGGTCTTGCCTCTGAGGCGGTCGCAGCGGTGGTTGAATTTGCCTTCACCGAGCTCCAGGTGAATCGGATCGAGGCGGAGATCATGGCGGGCAACGAGGGCTGCCTCCGGGTGCTGGAGCGCCAGGGCTTTGAGCGAGAGGGCCTGTTGGTCGAGCGGATGTACCACGCAGGATCTTTCCGCGACATCGTCTTGATGGCCAGCCGGGCGGGTTCTCCCGGCCCCCACTGAGTCTCTGGCGCGACGGTCAGCGAGTGCTCAGGCGCTTGGTGCTGAAGGTGTAGGCTCGGCCTCCTCCGGTGCGGCCTCGGCAGCCTCCTCGGCCTCCTCCGGTGCGGCTTCAGCAGCCTCCTCCGGTGCGGCCTCGGCAGCCTCCTCCGGCGCGGCCTCGGCAGCCTCCTCCGGTGCGGCCTCGGCAGCCTCCTCCG
>PVBE010629878.1_pt1 | contig 20591 bp, 16 predicted proteins | sample 1631181 | NCBI WGS metagenome assembly PVBE01 (sample SAMN08397723, study PRJNA350692) | Marine metagenome, whole genome shotgun sequencing project. | isolation source: water | place: Pacific Ocean | collected 2012-04 | reverse complement strand
GTGATGGCCCGTGAGATGATCACCTGGTCTTCTTATATCCGGGAAAAAACTGGGTGGACACCGCCGTGTGTAGACATCGGCGGTGGATGGACTTTCGGGAAGTGGTACGGAACCGGCCCCAATAGCCAGATTGATGACAGCTCTGCACCAACCGCCGAAGATTATGCTGAAGAAATTAGCAAAGCAATTGAAGACGAGGCGGAAAAATTATCCCTACCAATTCCCAAACTACGCATCGAGCCTGGCCGGATTCTATCCGGCCCCATTGGGGTCGCAGTTGGAACAGTAGGTGCGGTAAAAGAGGACGGGCGAAAAAAATGGGTGAACCTGGATCTTTCAACGAATCACCTTTCTTGGGCGGCAATACTGGACTGGTATTATCACGCGGTTGCTGTGGAAAATACTGGGCGGGAGGAAACAGAAATCGTTGACTTAGTTGGCCCACTTTGTAACTCGGATGAACTAGGAAAACACAGAAAAATGCCGGCCCTGGCCCGGGGGGACTATGTCGCTTTTCTGGATGCCGGTGGATATGTCGAGTCTCAAGCGGCTCGGTACAACGCCCAATGCCTTCCGGCGACGGTGTTAATCTGCGGAAGCAGTTGTGAGATCACAACAGAGCGGGAGCAACTTCGTGACGTATCCGGTCGATTCCGGGTTCCCCCGCGCCTTCTAGAAGCCTCATTCGCTTAGACGAATTTTCTACGGTCTCGCAGACTAACGGCGTCGCCCTAGCAGCAGTGAAGATTACTGCCTGCGCTACCTCAATAACGGAATCTCGATGACCAACCAATCGCTGCTCAAACCGAACGATCGAGTGATCATGATTTCCGGCGCCTCAAGAGGCATCGGGGCAGCGATCGCGAAACAACTTGCGACTGATGGCTATCGACTATCACTTGGTATGCGATCGCCTGAAAAAATGGACGAGGCATTAAAAGAGATTCAGCACGATAGAGTGTTATGTTGCCCTTTTGAGGCGAAGAATCCCCAAACAGCGGTCCATTGGGCTGAGGAAACCAACCGGACCTACGGACAGATAGATGCACTAATCAACAATGCGGGCATTCTTCGTCAGGTCGATTTCGAAACCGGAAGTGAGGAGGATCTCGACGAAATGTGGGAGGTCAATGTTAAAGCACCATTTCGCCTGATTCGGCTTTGTCTGCCATTTTTGAAAAAGGCGAAGAACGGCCGCATCATTAATATCGCATCGACAGACGGAAAAAGATATCGAGACTCAGTATCAGTTGGCTATACCATGTCTAAGCACGCGTTAGTAGCGATTAGTGATGCCGCCAGATTTGCCGGATGGAGTGACGGCGTTCGAGTCACCGCACTGTGCCCTGGCGCTGTCAATACAGACCTTATCGCCAGCATCCCGGGCGTCACGCCAGTTGGCGAGCGAATCCCTCCTGATGTCCTGGCTTCTGTCGTTTCTATGCTACTAACCCTACCAGATACTGCTTCTGTCTCTGGAATGCCAATTAATACCCGACTTGAATCTTCCCTGTAGGAGTCGGGATTATTATCATCGCCAAGGGGCTTCAATCAATCAACATTCATCCACAGAAAGGCCACCAAAAGAAACGGGTAGCGCACCGTTGACGATCAGGCTAAGCCCGCATCGACCACGACAATCTGCCCTGATATTCCTGTAGATAAGTCACTAGCAAGAAAAACTGCAGTATTAGCGACCTCTTCCTCCGTAGCTATTCGGCCTAAGGCGGTCTGGGATCCAAATTCTGTCAATGCAGTCTGTACCGGCAACCCTCCCTGTTCTGAGCGCGCGGTAATTCGTGTGATTAAGGCGTCCGTTGCAATCGGCCCTGGCCCAATCGCATTAACACGAATACCGTGGCAACCAAGATCTAAAGCGGACGAACGAACAATGCCCAGGACTGCATGTTTCGTAGCTGAATAAAGGGTTTGGCCTGCATGCCCTCGACCAGAATTTATAGAGCCCATTAAAATGATCGACCCCCCATTCTTTTTCATCTGCGGCACTGCATGTTTTATAGTGATTACAACACCTCGCACATTGACAGCGAATACATGATCCCACTGCGCCATTTCCAGCTCGTCTACTTTCGACCAAGGGGGCACCAGGCCAGCATTAGCCACGACAATGTCTAGTTGCCCAAAATGTTTATCGATGATATCCATTGCTTGGGACATACCGTTTTCATCTGAAACATCCGCTTGGTGATGAATCCAGTTTTCTCCTGATGTTCCCTCATTGGGACTTTGATCTACACCAAGCCCTCTCGCACCGCATGCCTGGAATTGGTTGATGATCTGCCGGCCCAAACCGCGTGAGGAACCCGTGACAAGGGCGACTTTGCCTGCTAATAATTGTTCCATAAAATCATTTCTCTACTAAAGTAGATTATTGAGAGAATGTGCCATTTTGACAATTATCTTACCTTTCATCATATCACTCTAGCGTAGATACCTGACCCACGATGAGGTGTAACCAGGCGTCGCTGTACTCATGTCAATTATGGTATGCAATAAAAACGACTTGCATGATAACATTGCTCAGGATCTATACTTGCAGCGCTAGTCATTTCTTAATGTCTCAAGCAGGCCAATTTCTGGCGCCAACAATCGGGCATCAGCATTACCGATTTATATCGGTTGCACATTCGTTGAACTTGAATGTACCGACACTGTTTATCAAACTATTTTCATTGGCTCTTTATACTCATGAGGCGTAATTGATGAAAAAGCCTAACATCGGAGCGTGCCTGCCTAGTTCTGGGAGCTTTCCAGCGGAACATGGTGTGGCACAAATGGCGAGACAACTTGAGCAAGCCGGTTTCTCATCTTTATGGGTATCGGATCACGTTGTTATGCCCTCTCAAATCCAGGCAGCATACCCTTTCGCAAAAGACAAGAAGGCTACATGGAGAACGGATATTCCGTGGTATGACGCCTTGATGATTCTGGCAATGGTGGCAACTGTAACTAAGAAGGTCGAGCTTGGCACAGCAGTTCTGGTGCTTCCGCTTCGTCATCCTGTGATTTTCGCAAAGCAGGCAGCTACGATCGACGCGCTTAGTGGTGGGCGCCTAACCCTTGGTGTTGGTGCTGGATGGCTTTCTGACGAATTCGAGGCACTGGAGGTGCCATTTAAAACACGGGGAAAGCGGCTTGAGGAGTGGATTATGCTAGCCGAAAATTGTTGGACAGGCACACCTCAGCCTTTTCAGGGTGCCCACTATAGCCTCCCTTCAGATCTTATGTCTTACCCAAGGCCAAAACACCCCATACCCTTCCTGATCGGTGGCCATAGCCCAACTGCGCTCAGACGCGCAGGCACCCTCGGTGGTGGGTGGCTGCCTCAGCAATCTGCTCGCTCAATTGATCCAGCCGCTCTCAAGGACCCTATCGCCATGATGAAGAATGCGGCTGCTACCGCCGGGCGCAATCCAGATAAGTGCCGAGTCGTCCTGCGCATTAATCAATCGGCTGATCGAACAGATGCCGTGGCTGAGAATCTTGACGCGCTGGAAGCCGTAGGCGTAGATGACATCATCGTCGATATCGACTGGAGTAAATCTGATGAGGCAAAAAAGGTTGCATCAATGTTGATGGGATAACTCGAAATCACTATACATGAGTCACCCCTTTCTTCTCTATTCGAAGTTGTTCTTTCGAATATCCCGTGCCCATCTTCAAAATAATCAGATCTTGGAATCTTTCATCACTTTTTGCCGGGCAGCCACCAAGCCCATCAGCATACGGTCACGCCAGTGAACTCGCTCAGGCCATTGCTCTAAGGGTAGTTTGGTGCGCCGCTCACTTGCTACCTTAGAAATAAGCTCCTTCGACCAGGATAAATTTATCCCACGGCTGGCAGCAATTCTTTTATAGGCGGGCCCCATTTTCTGTGCGTGGGAGCTGATCCCACCTCGGGTGTTGAGGTCAACGGTCTCAAACGGTCCGATGACCGACCAACGCAAGCCGAGGCCATCCCGAACAACAGCGTCGATTTCATCTGATGATACGACGCCATCTTCCACCAAAGCATAGGCTTCGTTCAACAGGGCTCCCTGCAGCCGATTAAAGACAAAACCGTCGATCTCCTTGCGAACGACCACAGTTTCCAGCCCGAGCTTCTCCATTAATGCAGTCGATTGATCTATTGTGGACTTGGAGGTGAACGGAGCAGGCACGATCTCTACAATCCTAAGAAGGTAAGATGGATTACCAGGATGAATGACCAGACACCGGTCTCGGTGCTTAACGTTATTTGCAAATGTTGATGCCGGCATAAATGAACTGGAACTTGCAATGATCACATCCCGAGGTGCACAGTCTGCAAGCTTCGAAAACATCTCGCGCTTCTGGGCAAGAATTTCTGGAATGCATTCCTGAATATGTTCAGCACCACTAATCGCAGCTTCAAGGCTTGTCTCTGTAGACAGGCGGGAAAACACCTGCTCCGGCGGCTCATCAACCAGCGAGTAGAATTTCAGATCGGCGAGACGTTCGCTGATCTCTTGACGGGCCACGGTTAATCGCTTCTTGCTGGTATCGTGTAATCGTACAGATGCCCCGGCAATGATGAATGTAATGGCCCAGGAAACACCAATACTTCCTGCGCCGACAATTGCGACTGAAGACCCTCTGCTTGGCTGATCATGCATTGAAATAACTCTCTCTGATATGAATTGGACCTGCCCCCTGGGGTAGCAAGTTGACTCTCTCCAGCCCTGTTGGAATCGGATAGTCTGACATCAAACCTCGGGTAGTAAAAATCACATGCCTGACTCATACACCATTACTGTGGTAATTTCTTGTTTTGCACCCTTAAGCGGAAATACATCCAGCATTTAACAAAGGTATCCACATGTTCAAACTTGGCGACCAGGTCGTATCCGGCGGATGGCAGCCTGAACTCGATGCCGGCAAGCACTGGCGGGCAAAATTGGGCTTCATCCTGATGTCGACAGATCTTGCGGCCGAATCGGATTTTTTTGCCATGGCACCCGAAGAGGTGGCCGTGCACATCACGCGGCTGAAAACCGATAACTACACGACCAACGAAACCCTGGCTCGTCATATTGATGCGATGGCAGACGCGGCGGCGCGGATCCAGCCGGATACCAAGCCCGATGTGATCAGTTATAGCTGTACCAGTGGTTCCATCGTCATCGGCGAAGCCCGGGTGATGGCTGAGATCAAAAGAGGCGCTCCCTATGCTCAACCCATGACACTGGTGACAGGCGTAATCGATGCGTTGCATGAACTCAATGCCAAAAAGATCGTGGTTGGCACACCGTATCTGGATGAAATCAATACCGTCGAGGCGGAGTTTCTGGTGAAGAAAGGCTTTGAGGTGCTCGACATTCAGGGCCTCAACCTGGCGACCGGCACTGAAATGGGCTGTGTGACACCGGCTTACTGGAAACAGTTTGCTCTTGAGATCGACTCTCCTGATGCCGACGCGATCTTTCTCAGTTGTGGCGGTATCCGCTCAGCCGAGGTCGCGCAGGAAATAGAAGCCATGGCGGGCAAGCCTGTGATCACCAGCAACCAGGCACAGATGTGGAGTTGTCTGCGCCGTGCCGGCATTACCGACACGATTGCAGGATTCGGTCAGATCTTCACAAAGCCCGGAGAAAGTCTATCCTGATAAAGCGTATCGTCTGAGTTAGTTACAGCAACGCGAGCATGGTGGCTGCATCACTGACTTCAAATTTGCGCGGCGCCTCGATGTTCAGATGAGTCACCACCCCATCTTCTACTATCATGGCATAGCGGCACGAGCGCTCACCGAAACCGATTGCACTCATATCCACGTTCATACCCACAGCGCGGGTGAACTCTGCACTGCCATCCCCAACCATCGACACTTTACCACTCGCGCCCTGCGCTTTTCCCCAGGCACCCATCACCCAGGGATCATTTACTGACAAGCATACGACTTCATCAACACCTTTGGCTTGAAACGCCCCGGCGGACTCAATGAACCCCGGCAGATGCTTGGCAGAGCACGTTGGGGTGAATGCACCAGGCAGTGCAAAAAGCACCACCCTTCGCGCGGAAAATACGTCTTCTGAACTGACCGACTCCGGGCCGGATTCACCCATTCTATGTAAAGCCACTGATGGAATTCGATCGCCTACCGATATCGCCATATCTCCCCCTTTCTGGCTCTATTCTGATCAATTAACGCAACAAGCCCCAGCCCGATAAGATCGCACCACAGTCTGTCGTGGGTGGCGAATGATACTACGTTATCGTCCCGCGACTGCCCCCAGCGCAGCACTGGCCAGACGCGCCGCAACCGGGTCAGCCCGACTCGTGAGCAACACCGGCACTGAACCACCCAGCACGATACCCCCGGCGCAGGCACTCATCAGATAAACCATCATCTTGAAAAGGGCATTACCTACTTCAATGGTTGGAACCACGATGATATCGGCATGACCCGCTACAGAATGCTCGATACCTTTCATGCGGGCAGCCTCAACAGATACGATGTTATCCAGAGCCAGCGGTCCCCAAACATCCGCCTCGATACTGCTTTGGGCGAAATGCGCAGCGAGCTCCTGGCACTCTCCCGTCACCGGCATGGCATCGCTGATAGTTTCTGATGCTGCGAGCAGTGCAACCTTGGGTCTTTTCAACCCCAGCTTATGTGCCAACACCACGGCATTTTCAACAATAGCCATCCGTGTTTTGATGTTCGGTGCCACATTCAGCGCACAATCGGTGAGCATAATGGCACGATCATTGCCCGGCAGCGTCATATGGAAGACATGGGAGAAACGCTGCTTGCGGCGGATTCCCCCCTCCTTCGCCAGCAATGGACGCATAAAGGTATCCGAATGGATATGACCTTTCATCACCATCTGCACCGCACCAGCCGAAACCAGTGCTGCGCCTGCCTTGGCCGCCTGGGCCTCGGTCACACCCTCAACGATTTCAAGATCTGCGATATCCCAGCCGATTTCTGCCGCTCCGCGATGAATATCTGCTGTATCTCCTACCAGTACGGGATGGATGACGCCAGCCAATTGGGCCTGGCGGGCGCTCTCCAGGGCCAGGGAATGTCCGGCACCGACAATTGCCGTCGTCACTGGCTTGGCGCTGGCAGCCAACATCAACAAACTGCGCGGGCACTGCACCTCGCGCTGACTCAAAAGACTCTTCATGCTTTCCCCGTGGTCACTGGCCCAGGGTCAACTAAGATCTAAACAGCGCTGGTGTCCAACTCACCAATTGCGTCAGCAAGCTTAAGACGCTGAATCTTTCCCGAAGGCCCCTTTGGCAGGGTATTCATAACATGAAATACTTTCGGTGTCTTAAAAACACCCAGTTTTTCTTCACAGTGGCGGCGTAGCGCCTCCGGTACGATCGAGGCCCCAGGACTGACCACGACACAGGCCGCGACCTCTTCCCCGTAGCGGGTATCCGGGATTCCGACTACCGCAGCTTCCAGAACCCCGGGAAACTGGTAGATCACGTCATCAATCTCCCGCGGCGAAATATTCTCACCCCCTTTGATGATCAGTTCCTTGATACGGCCAGTAACAAAAACATAACCCATTTCATCCATACAGCCCAGATCCCCGGTACGGTACCAGCCATCGGTGGTGAAGGCGGCCAGGGTCATCTTAGAATCTTTCAAGTAACCACGCATCAGGTTGGGGCCTCGGACCTGTATCTCGGCCTCAACGTGGGCCCCATCCACCGCAATATCACCATTGGCAATACGAACCTGATTGCCACAGCCCTTGCCCGGGGAACCAATCCGATGTGCCTCGTGATCCAGTGGATTGGATAAAATCTGTGCTGCAGTTTCGGTAATACCCATGGTCTCGACCAATGGGATACCAAAGCGTGCCACAAATGCCTCGTGCACAACTGGTGGCAGTGGGGCCGATGCAGAGCGGCCGAAGCGAACCGCGGCAAGTTCCTCACGTGCAGGTTCACCTGTTGCGTCTGAGCTCAGCAGATAAGAAATTATGGTGGGTACCGCACTAAACCAGGTGCACCGGTTATCGATCACCCAACTCCAGAACTTTGATACCCCAAACTGATGTGGCATCACGACCGAGGAGCCACTCAACAACGGGGCAATCACCGTCACCACCTGGCCATTGATATGGCAAAGCGGCAACACGCACAACGCGCGGTCCTGAGGATTCAGGTGATGGGCTGAAACAGTATTGGCGCCTCCCGCCAGTAGGCTGGCATGAGAGTGAATAACGCCTTTTGGCCGCCCAGTCGTCCCCGAGGTATAAATCAAAAGGGCATCATCCTGCGGGGCCGGGGCAGCCGGTTCCGCAGACCCGGCCGGTGGCAGATCAAGCCCCTGGTCGATGCTCACACATAAGACCGTCACTGCGGACAGGGCCTGGTCACGTGCACCGTGCGCGGCCTCAAGATTGGCCTCGTCGGTAAAGAGGATGCTGACTTCCGAGTGATCAAGCACGTATTGCAAAGTATTCTGGCCCGCTACCGGGTTCAAGGTCACCGTGGTAAACCCGCCATACATGCAGCCCAGAAAGACCTCCAGCGCCAAGCGTCCGTTGCCTGCTAGCAATCCCACGTGTGCCCCTGGTGCCAGCCCGATCGAAGCCAGATACACTGCCAGACGGCGCGCACCCTCTCGCAATTGCGCCCAGGTCAGCTCACGCTCGGTTTCGGGAAAAACAGCAAAAACCCTGTCCGGATGCGCTGTAGCTCCGCGGTCAATCACCTGACGCACTGTCAGCTCTCGGCAGTCTGTCAGTACGGCAAATTCCCCGGGCACGTTACTTTCCATAGCGTGACCAGTAATCGGACAGCAGATCCTCGGGAGAAACCTCCTGGGCTGGTATCGGCGTGACAACCCGGACGATATTCAGATAATGCCGGTAATTAAGGTTCTCACTAATGCTATTACCGCCCCAGCTGCCACAACCCATCGACAGCGAGAACGGCAGGGCATTATCAAAGCTCCCACCAGTGGCAAAACAGTGCGCCTGGTTAACGATGACCCGACAGGTCGGCAGTTCGAGTCCGATCCTGATCGGCCGGTCTGGATTCTGCGTATGGATTCCAACCGAATGTCCCGCGCCCTGATAACTGTAGATCCTGCAGACCTGGGCAAGGGCGGCATCAAAATCTGCCACTCGGTAGAGGGCTAACACTGGACACAGTTTCTCGCCCGAAAAAGGATAATCCGGGCCGGTACCGGTTTCCCCCACCAGCAGCGTGGTGAAGGCTCTGCCCGACTCAGGGATAATGCCTGCCATCTGGGCAATCTGCCTCGCTGATTGGGCAATGACGGCGGGATTCAGCTTGCCCTGAGGCCACATTAATTGTTGCAAGGCCATCTTGGCGTCTGCATCAAGCATCAGGGCACCGCGAGATTCCAGAGAGGCCACCAGAGCATCATAGGCGCTATCGACCACAACCACGCTGTTCTCTGACGAACAACTGGTCGCGTTGTCGAAAGTTTTTGAGGCCAGGATTTTCTCAGCCACATCCAGGCATTCAGCCGTTTCGTCGACAATAACCGCCACGTTGCCTGCGCCCACGCCCACTGCTGGCGTTCCACTGGAATAAGCCGCTCGAATATTGTTCTGCGAGCCGGTTGCGACGATTAGGTCAACAGCGCACATGAGTGATTCAGTGGTTACCTTAGTCACCGGCGCTGGCAGTTTTTGAACCAAGGCCGGTGGCGCACCGACAGTCTCAAGTGCGCTCTGGAAAAGGGTAACCAACTCGCCGCAGACTGCCTCACCCCGGGGCGAGGGCGCCAGAATGATCGCGTTGCGCCCTTTCAGCGCATTCATGACCTTGTTAGTCGGGGTAGCCACTGGATTAGTAGACGGCGTAATTGCCCCAACCACACCGACCGGCCTGGCAATCTCTACCATGCCCTGCGCTACATCCTCAGAAATAATCCCTACCGAAGGGGCGCCGGTAAGATCCCTCAACAAGCCCAGCGTTTTCCGGTAATTCTTACTGAATTTGTGGTCAGCATCACCCAGGCCCGTAGCTTGTACAGCATGCTCAGCCAGACGACGGTTGCGGGAAGGCTCCATCACGCTCCAGGCGATTGCCGCTACCACATCATCAACCTGTCTTTGATCAAACTTCTCGTACTCCGCCTGGGCCACGCGGGCACGGGCGATGAGATCGTTAATAAACGCGTCGGGGGTCATAACAGTCTGATCAAAAAAATCGAGTGATTGTTAAATCGGGTGTGCCGACAGCCTGGGCTGCCGGCACACCCAACATCGTAAACGCTAATCGAGACCTTTCAGCAAATCCTCAAGGTAGGGCTGACGCTCTGCCCACATAGCCAGCACCTCATCACGCGTCATGATACGCAATGGCGAACCACCAGCCTTCATCTTCTTGGCGACTTTTTTATCCTGAAACATCAGGTGGACTCGCTCTGACAGAAAATCGATGACCTCCTGTGGAGTGCCCTTTCGCGCCATGATACCGCGGAAATTCACACTGGAATCATCCACGTCAATGCCCTGCTCCTTGAAAGTCGGTACATCCGGCAGAAACATGGCCTCACGCTGGTTATCGGCAACGCCAAGGATTTTAATCCGATCACCCTGTCGATAGGCATCCGACAGGTTATTGAAACCCGCCATTACCTGATTACCCAGCACCATCTTCATCGCCTTAACACCGCCACCTGCCGGGATATATTTAAGCTTGATGTCAGCCGCTCTCTCGAACTGCAGATGAGCAATATGATGTCCCACGTACAAGCCAGCTCCACTTACGGTAATGGTGCCGGGATTCGCTTTGGCATGGGCAACCACATCGGCTACGGAGTTAAAAGGACTGTCTTTAGGGGCAATCAGTACGGCAGGGTCTGCACCCCAGTTAGCAATCGGCTCCAGATTATCGATATTGTATTTGGTATCAAACTTGATCGACTGCGCGATAAAGTGTGGCACATTATAGGCAGCGAGCTGGTGACCATCTTTGCTTGCCTTCGCGGCAAACCAGTTCCAGCCTTTCTGTCCACCAGCGCCGGGCTTGTTGAAGATCACAATAGGCATGTTCAGGTATTTTTCCTTACCTGCCATCATCGTCACGATGCGGGCCTGAAAATCGGTAGCACCACCGGGCCCATAGGCAACGGTTACCTGTACCGGAGCACTTGGATAGTCCTCAGCGAGGACAACCTGGATTGGCGCCATCAGCAGCAACGCACCCAGTGCTGTGGTACCGGCCTTAACAATGTATTTCAGAACTGACATTTCAACCTCCTGATTTGTAGGACTGGGTTTTGTCCCATCTGGGACGGGTACTCCATGAGGACCGTGTCACCCTTTCAACCAAGGGAGCAAAGACCCCACGAAAAAAACTGTGTCAAAAAAGGATTCCTCTGGGCGTCATGACCTGTAGCATGTGCTCAAAAGACAGGTAGACAATCCCGGTAAACGCCACACTTACTGAGGCCAACGTGAGGAGACTGCGCCGGTTTCGTAGCGGTAGGTAGCAAAACGCGATAAGGACAAACGCGAGCAAAGAAGATACGTAAAAACCCAGTACCTCCAACACCATCAGGTAGCCCACGATCACAACGCTGCCTGCGCCGATATCAGCCCAACCCGCAGTCTCTTGCGCATCACTGCTGTGCCGTGAACGGATTCCGTCCCACAGCACCACGATCGAAAGCCCGGTCATGATGAAAGCAAGCAACTGGGGAAAGAAAAAAGCCTCGCCGCTGCCGAAAAAAAGCGCAGCGCCCAGAATAATCAACGACAGCACGGTGACACCGAGTCCTCCGGCCAGACTGCGATCAGCGCCCGCACCTGCAGCGGCGCCAGCACGGCGTTGCTGTTTTATCTCGGCAAGGATGCTGTAAACGATCGAGATCAGGCAAAGAGCAACCAGGACAATATTGATCGTTCCCAGGAAAAAGTAAGAGAACATGCCCTCCCCTGTTTCCGCAATCATCTTACCCATCTGGAAGTTATCCTCGGCGATCGGTCCCAGGATGATGCCCAACACCATCGGCGCTGCGCTGAAGCCGTAGCGGCTGCCGACATACATCAAGGCTCCCAGCGCGGCCATGACGAGCACATCCGAATAACTGTTCTGGATGCTGTAGGTGCCAATAACGGCCAGAACGGTTACCGCCGCCGCCATGTAGTGGCTTGGTACCCGCATCACCCAGTAGCTGCTGGTACGGCTAAGACCCAGGCCCAGGACCAGCATCAGCCCCTGGGCAATCAGGAGTGAACCAATGAAGGTCCAGGTCACCTGCGCGTGTACTGTAAAAAGATCCGGCCCAGGGAACAGGCCGTTGATCAGCAACCCACCCAGCAATACCGCCGCGGTTGGACTGCCGGGCACGCCCAAGGTTAAAAGGGGTACCAGAGAGGGGCCCACCATCGCATTATTTGCAGACTCAGCCGCAATGACGCCGTCCGGCTCACCTTTGCCGAAGCGCTCCGGGTCGTCACTGAACTTGCGGACCTGGTCATACGCCACCAGGCCTGCAATCTGCCCGCCCGCACCAGGGATGATGCCAACAATCACACCGGAAACCGTGCCCACTGCGAGTGCCTTGAAACGCCGCAGGTTGTACCTGATCGAATCGATCAATCGGTGGTTCTCCAGGCTGTATAGGCTACCGGTGCTCTTTTCCCGGGCGGTGACCATCAACTGAAACACCTGCGGGATAGCGAACAAACCGATAAGCGCTGCCACCACGTGTACCCCACCCGTCACATGATCTGAAAACACGAACCGCGCTTCGCCGAAGATCGGGCTGATCCCGATAGTCGATATCCACAGCCCTGCTGCTCCTGAAAGCAATCCTTTGACCACCGACTTGGAGCCAACACTACCGATCACGGTCACACCGACAATCGCAATCCAGAACAGTTCCGCTGGGCCAAAGGCCAAGGCCAACTCGGCAAGAGGCGGGGTGAAAAAGATCAGCACCACAACGCCGATCACCCCACCGATGAAAGAACTGATAAAACAATAATGCAAAGCTTCAGACGCACGGCCCTGCTTGGCCAGGGGATGCCCATCAAGGACAGTGGCGATATTGGCCGGTGCACCCGGTATATTGACTAAAATTCCACTGATGGCGCCGCCAGCGACTGTTGCCGTATAAACAGCGCCCAGAAGAACCAAGCCAGTCGCTGAATCCATGTGGAAGGTAAATGGAATCAGCAGCGCGACGGCCATCGTTGGGCTGAGCCCAGGCATCGCACCCAGCACCAGTCCTGCGCCCGTCGCCAGCACAAGGACGAGCATGATCTCGAGTGTCAGCACATCACCGAAGAACTGAATAAACTCCAATTCCTACTCCTCCTGCAAAAGTCCCACCGGAAGCCCTCGCTGACAGCCCTGATGGCGACTTCGCCCCATTCACGATATACTATTTATATAAGTAATATAACTCATCTATATGTCTTAAATTATGTCCAAAATAGAACCAATACAGGTCGAAATTACCGAAAAATCTGATTTTCCCGTCGCTGCACCCCCAGGAAAACCGCTCTATCGGGTCGTCGAGGACTACCTACGCCAACAGATCGACAGCGGGAAACTCGCACCGGGCGACCTGATACCCTCCGAACCTCAGCTGGCCAGCAAGATCAATGTCAGCGTGGGTACCGTCAAAAAAGCGATAGAAAATCTGGTACGAGAACGGCGTCTTTATCGCCATCAGGGTAAAGGTACCTACGTATCAAGAATCGATTTCAACAACAGTCTTTTTCGCTTCTTCTCCTATGGCACCCACAGTGGAAACCCGGTACGCATCCATAAGGAAACTCCCGTGCGCGAACTGCGCCAGGGCCCCGATGAGATCTGTCACAAATTACAGGCACCGGAACATTGCCAGATGGTTTATATCGAGCGTGTTGGCTATCGAGAAAAAATGCCGGTATTGATAGAAAAATGCTGGTGGATTGCGTCGATGGTGCCAGGCCTTGAAAAAGAGGAGGTCCATATTCCCGACCTGATGTATGCCGTGGTTGTGGACCAACTCGGCGTACCCATTATCCGCTCCGAGGAATCCCTAACTGCAGAGATCGCAGATCAACACACAGCACACACACTCGACATCGATCCTGGCGCCCCACTCGTCGTGCTACATCGCCTGACCTACACCCAGGGCAACCGACCTATTGAATTTCGTATTACGCGCGGCCGGGCAGATAGTTTCAGCTACCGTACTGAGATTCGTTAAACAAGAAGAACGGATTCTGTCAAACCAATCGCCAGAATCTGAATCATCAGAAATTAAGCGAAATATCCCGATGACCCGCGGTGCACCCTGCCACAAACAGTGCCAGTTCTCTGGGCATCTTGGTTTGCTGGCGAATCCCCAGGGTACCCCTGATTGCCTCTTCGTATCGCACCAGCCCAGAATAAAGGTCTGACAGTGCCCGCTCTCTCCAGATAATCTGCTGATTGAACTCCTCGATAGCCTGATCATATAACTTTTGTGCTTTTTCGACTTTAGGCTTTTTCTTGCCCAGCGCCCTTCGCGCCTTGGATATCTTGGACTTAATCTGGTCCGCGCCTTTAATGCCACTGAACTTCTTTGCCAGAGCCTTAAGAGCGGGTACGGTCTGCTTAGCCTGGGGCTCGTTGATCTGCTCCTGCAGGACAAGCAGTTCGCCTTCCAGAACCTTTAGATCGGCGCTGGCATTGAGTACTCCAAGAAACTCGGCAATAGGTTCATAGGCACTATCCGCACCACGTCGGTACTGCCGTCGCGCCGTCGTTTCCGCCTTAGATAACCCGACAAAGTCTTCGCGCGTTTGCTGCCAGTCTGATGGAATTTCTTGTGTCAACGCATCGTGCTGTGTCTTGTGCTCATGCAATTGGTCTTCAAGTGCACTCCTCTGAGCAGTCGCCCCATCAGAAGCCAGTCGCCCCAGTTGCAGTTTGACCTGGGTAATCTCTTCATCCGATTGTCGAAGTTGCATCTGCAACCGTCGCACGTGATTATGTACGGCGCGGTATTGTTCTTGCGCACCAATAACAGTGCTATTCGCCTCTTGCACCTTCACCAGTAATGCGGGTACTGCTTCGGCCTGGTCCAATCCTTTGGTAAGACTGGAGACCATTTTCTTGGGAAGATAACTGATATCGAGCCCGCGAACCTGGCTGATAGCCGCCTCGAGTTCACCGGTCTGATCAGAGAACTGGCTGGCAACATATTCCTCTATACAAATCTGTAACTTCGGATTACGCGGCGGTGGTGCCGTTTCTGCTGTAAAGGCAACCCGGTTTGGCAGGTAATTGACCAGCGCAGGATTGGCTGCAACGATGCCCAGCGCCACCAACTGCAACACAATAAATGCAATAACTCCCTTGTACATCTCAACAGTCTTGACAATGGCTGGCGCCACACCGCGCAAATAGAAAAGAGCAAAGCCGAAAGGCGGTGTCAGGAAAGAAGTCTGCACGTTAAGCCCGATCATCACCCCCAGCCAAACCGCGGTTACATTGGCCGATGGATCGGTCAGCAGAATCGGTGCAATGATCGGAACCACCACAACCGCGATCTCAATAAAATCCAGGAAAAAACCCAGAACAAAGATCACAGCCATCACGATGATGAACTTGGCCCAGAACCCACCGGGCAATTGGTTCAAAAAGTCGCGAACCAGGTCTTCACCGCCAAAGGCACGAAAGGCTGCTGTCAGCATTGCGGCACCCAGCAGGATGATAAAGACCAGGGAAGTCGTCTTGGCGGTCTCGACCATTACACCTTGTAACGTGTCGTCAATCTGGAAGGCTCGGATGGCGCTCCAGATCAGCGCGGCGAGCAAACAAAGCGCAGAGATTACCGCAACCGTGAGCACTATCATATCGGTGCTGGTATTGATCTGCCGAACATTAATATCAAAGTAGTACAACAGTACACCCACAACTCCAAGGGATACGATACCTAACAGGGCCGGCAGGTAAGCACCCCGCTGCCCCGCTCTTAAACGGTACCCCGCCATAAACAGCGCACCTGCCGCCCCAATTGCACCTGCCTGATTGACGGTCGCGATGCCCGCAATAATCGACCCCAACACCAGAAAGATCAGGCCTAGAGGTGGCACCAGTATCAGCAGCACCTTCATAAGGAAAGCCAAATCAAAGGCGCCTTCGTACCGCACTGTGGGCGCCACTTTAGGCCGCAGCAAGGCATAGCCCAGAATAAATACCATGTACAAAACAACCAGCACCAGTCCGGGAACAAATGCGCCTAAGAACATCTCGCCTGCGCTTGTAGAAGAGACACCAAACTCCGATGGCATCGTCAGTTCACCCGTTGCCACTTTGTGCAGGGCCTTGCGTGCGGTCCCGGCCTGATCAGTGGCGCTCGCAAGCTGATCAGCGAGAATGATCAGCACGATCGACGGGGGAATGATCTGCCCGAGTGTGCCAGAAGCCGCGATGGTGCCGGTTGCCAGTGGCCGCGAGTAGTTGTTTTTCAGCATTGCAGGCAATGAGATCAGGCCCATGGCCACCACCGTTGCACCTACAATGCCCGTGGTTGCCGCAAGCAGGGCACCAACGAAGACGACAGAAATCCCAAGGCCACCCGGGATTGGGCCGAACAATTGCGCCATCGTCACCAGCAGGTCTTCCGCAATACGGGAACGCTGCAGCATGATGCCCATAAAAATAAAAAGCGGAATAGCAATCAAGGTATCCCGCTCAACTTCCCAGTAGACCCCCCGCAAATTAGTCACACCCGATGTCAGCCACTCGCCTGGGCCTCCATGGGCAAAGAAAACATCCACATCGCCCATCGTGAGATACCCGGCAACGGCAGCAAGACTGATGGTGATAATCGCCGATCCGGGCAAGGCAAATGCCACCGGAAATCCCACCCCCAGCGCCAGGGCCATGAGAACAATCAACAGTGCAAGAAAGACCAGTTCCATGAATTGCGCCTGTTAGCCCGACGGAGGTGCCGGATTCCGTTTGCCAGGCTGGCCCCGGTAATCGGCAACCGAATCCAGAAAATAACTCACAAACTGAATCGCCATAGTTACAGCAAAAATTCCCAGAAATGCGGCCATTAGATACTTCACATACATACCGTAGCCAGATTGTGATACTTCAAAATTCACCACCGGCATATTGATGATTGCCATCTTGGTGCCCATGCCTACAAGCATGATTGTCCATGACATAGACAGACCCAAGATTATCGATCCGACCGCATTAATAAGACCTTTGCGCTTGGGTTTAAACGCCGAATAGAAAACATCGACCCGCACGTGCCCCTCTTCAAGCAGTGTGTAGGCACTGGCAAACAAAAATAACGCTCCATACCAGAAACGCACCAGATCACCCATGAACGCCTGCTCATACGAAAAGATAAACCGGGTGAACACAATTGCCAGTTCAGCGATCACAATCAGCAGGCTGAGCCAGATAAACCCAAGAGAGCGAGAAAATGCCGCAATAATGACACTGAGAATCATCAGTGGGAAGTGAACATACATGCCGCGGTAGCTCGGCCGACTCAATGACTTGGCGATATCTTCACCAACAAAAATCGGTAACCAGCCCTCGACCCGTAGGAAAGACACCAGCATATCACCGACACCCACCAGCAAAACAATCCAGAAGGCTGCACGAACCAGGTACGCATTGATATCTGAGATTAGAACACCGTCGGCTCTTAAAGAACGGTCTCGGCTTGACAGCACATAGACCAGTGCCACAACAGCGCCTGCCCCATACGCCATCGTCTGAACCCACGACAGGGTGCCTGGATCCTCTTCAAAGAAAACAGGTGAGATCCCCGGCCAATCCAATGACAACTCAAGCACATTATTGACAAGGAAAACGGTTATGGCGGCGAGCATTGTCCAGCTAAAAAGGCGAACGCCCACATCAATCCGATCACCCATTTTTGTGTGGTCCGGCCCTGCCTCACCCATTACGACGCCTCAAAGTGCGAGACGGGGCATAAGCCCCGTCCCTCACTCACCTTGTTAAAGATGAAACGACTAACCGCCGATACCCAGTACCCGGTTTCTCTGGTTAGAGAAAGCAACCTCGGCAATCCGTTGCCAGGCACCAAGCTCCCGCAGAGTAGACTGGAAGTGATCGTTGATCTTCTGGGCTAGAGCGCTGTGATCACGAACATTCTCAAACACCTCGGCGGCTGCTTCACCGAAACTATCGTAGGTATCTTCTGAGAATTCCTTGAGGACTACGCCGTGCTCATCGACCATCTTGGCCAGATACTCACCGTTATTGGCCTGGCACTCTTCGTACTGAGCTGCGTGCTCTTCCAAGCATGCTGCCGTAATTACGGCCTGCTCCCAACTGCTGAGTGATCCCCACCACGATGCGTTCATTCCGAAAGCAAGGCCACCGCCTGGCTCGTGGAAGCCCGGATAGTAGTAATACTTGGCCGCCTCATAGAACTTCATGAAATAGTCGTTATACGGGCCTACCCATTCAGTCGCATCAATCGCGCCGGACACTAGATTCTCGTAGATCTGGCCACCGGGCAACGATACGGGCGAAGCACCCAGCATAGCCATACAGTCGCCACCCAGACCGGGAATACGCATCTTAAGACCTTTGAGATCGTCAGCTGAGTTAATCTCTTTGTTGAACCAGCCACCCATCTGAGTTCCAGTCGCACCACAGGCTATAGCCTTGAGACCAAATTCACCAGACATTTCATCCCACAGAGCCTGACCACCTTTGAACTTGATCCAGGCATTCCACTCTACAGTGGTCATGCCAAACGGAACACTCGTGAAATAGGCAAAACCAGGATGCTTACCTTTCCAGTAGTAGTCCGCTGCGATATACGCCTGCGAGTTGCCAGAAGCCACGTCATCGAAACTGTCGAACGCACCGACCTTCTCGCCTGCAGCGTAATAAGTGGTATTAATCCGACCCTCACTAAGTTCAGTAATACGGGCCGCCAGTCGCTGGGCACTAATTCCCAGGCCCGGAAAATCCCTTGGCCAGGTCGAGACAATTGTCATGTCCCGGCTCTGCCCAGCGATTGCGGGTGCCGCGAGCACACCTGCTGCTGCGGCCGTTCCCGTTCCGGCTTTCTTCAGAAAATCACGTCTTTCCATGCTCCCTCCTTACGATTAGGGCTTTAATATTTTTTCCGTCTCGGTCAACAGATAAAGACCGACGCCAACTAGTATGTCAAAACTGGATAATGCCGACAACAACTATAGTAAGCATTTCCCAGGTGGCCTCTGCGCTGCACAGAGGGCTCAAAACCCGGTAAAACCCAAAAACCCGCGTTTTTGGCTGCAAAGCATCATATTGAGTTGATTTGACACGGCGGATAAATCGACCCAAGCATTAGAAATTCAAGGAGAATGGGATAGTCCATGAGTCAACTTAGCCTGAGAAAAGAAGGAACAGCCCGAACCATCGCCATGAAGGGTGGGGGCTACTACAGCGAGCGCACTCGGGGTGCCAAGGATGTCATCGACAATGCCTCTGGCATGCTGATAGAGGCAGTCGACCAGATTCTCCCACCGGCCCAGGGCCACCCCGTTACGCTCGCCGACTTCGGCGCCGCAGACGGTGGCACCTCCCAGGAGGCGATCAAGGCCTGTATTGAGAAAATCCGAGTCCGGTTTCCGGGCACTCAGGTACAGATCACCTATACGGATCTACCTAATAATGACTTCAGCGCGTTGTTCAGGAATCTTCTCGGGTTTGAGCAGCAGGTGCACCGAACCTACCTGACCGAACTTGAAGACGTGTTTGTGAACGCCTGTGGGATCGGTTTTCACCAGCAACTTCTACCCGACGCGTCGCTGGATATCGGATTCTCCGCCACCGCAATGCATTACCTCTCCGAGAAACCCTGCACCATCGATGACCATGTTCATATGGTAGGGGCAACGGGGGATGCGGCCAGAGCGTTCGCAGAACAGGCCGCGCAAAACTGGCTTGATATTCTGCTTGCTCGCGCAAAAGAGTTGCGACCGGGTGGGCGACTGGTCATGCTGAACTTTGGCATCGATGAACAGGGGCGGTACCTGGGCAACACAGGTGGTGTGAACATGTTCAATACTTTCGCAGCGCTGTGGCAAAAGATGGCGCAGGAGAAAATTATTTCAGACGCAGAATTCAAAGACACGGCATTCCCGCAGTACTACCGGACGATCGAGGAGTTTTGCGCGCCATTTGAGGATAAATCATCAGCGGTTTTTCAAGCGGGCCTGAGGCTGGTTACAGCTCATACTGGCGTTGTAGGCTGTCCCTATCGAAGAGCATATGATGAAGCCAGTGGTGCCATGTCCGCCGCCCAGTTCGCGGCAAGCTACGTTCCTACTTTGAGATCATGGAGCGAGGCGGTCTTTCTGAGCGGTCTGGATAACAGTCGGGCCCTGGAAGAACGTCACGCGATCGTTGATGAATTTTATAAACGCTATGAGAGCCAGGTGGCGAACCATCCTGATGGCCACGCGATGGACTACGTGCACTGCTATCTCGCTTTGGAGAAGGTCAAGCTCTAAGGCCAGATTACGCCCGAGATCACTTTCGACCCACTCGAGACCGGCTTGAACCTGCGATAGTTTTCTCGCGCTTCAGATCCCCGGCAATGGCTCTCGCAAACGTCTAATCAGATC
>PVBE012641868.1_pt1 | contig 20595 bp, 16 predicted proteins | sample 1631181 | NCBI WGS metagenome assembly PVBE01 (sample SAMN08397723, study PRJNA350692) | Marine metagenome, whole genome shotgun sequencing project. | isolation source: water | place: Pacific Ocean | collected 2012-04 | reverse complement strand
CTACCAGTTCAAGGGCGGCGGTCGCGTCTTGGAGATCGTCACGAGCGGGGCCATCGACGCCCACACCGGCATCGTGATCACGGCGGCCTTCGCGATCCTTTACACCGTCCTCGCAGGGATGCTCTCTGTCGTCTACACAGACGTCGTCAACGGGGCCTTGATGCTCATCGGATGTGTCGCGACGCTCGCCTACATGATCTGGCGCGTAGGGGGCGTCGACGAGGTGCTCGCCTCAGCAGAGGCCGCTGGGAAGCTAGAGCTCTTTGGCCATTGGGCGAAAGAGTCCACCTCTGGGGCCTCCGGGCCCATCATCGCCTTGAGCATCGGTGTGCCGACGATGCTGCTGTTGCTGGGGGACGCGAACATGTATCAGCGAATCTTCAGCGCCCGAGACGGCGGCTCCGCCCGCAAGGCGATCTTGTTCTGGGTCGCTGGGGTCGCTCTCCTTGAATCCTGCATCGCCTTCATCGGGCTCACCGGCTCCACCGCCGCCACCCAAGGCCTGATCCCCGACCTCGCCGCTGCAGGCAAGGACGCGACTGAGTTCATCATCCCCACCCTCGCTCTAGAGTTGGCCCCAGTCGCGCTCGGGATGTTGCTCGTCGCGACCATGATGGCCGTCATCGTCTCGACCGCTGACTCCTTCTTGCTCATCCCCGCGACCAACCTGACGAAGAACGTCTACCAGCGCTTCATCTCGCCCGACGCCCCAGAGCGCCGCGTCGTCTTCATAAGCCGCGTGCTCGTGCTTTCGCTCGGGCTCCTCGCCTATCTCCTCGTGGACCAATTCCCGACCGTCCTCGCAGCCGCATACACGGCCTACCTCATCTACGGCGCTTCGATCACGCCTGCGCTGCTAGCCACCTTCTTGTGGAATCGAGCGACGAGCCAGGGCGCTGTAGCCTCGATCTCGGCAGGGGCAGGCGTGACCCTCTTGTGGAAGTTTGGAGTCAGCCCTGACTTGATGGCCACGTGGCACCCCATCCTCCAAGAGCCGACCTTCCCCGCCGCCGGACTCTCGATCCTCGCCCTCGTCCTCGTGAGCCTCGCCACGCCAGCACCTCCACGATCTGTGTGGGGGCGATTCACTCAGGGTGAGCGCGAGGAATGAGCCCCTCAGGGCGCCCTCTGCGCTGCTGCTGAAGGAAGTCAAGTCCTTCAAGCCCGGCCCCTCTTAAGGGGGCACTATTCAAGTTGAGCGTCACGGCGTCGCGAGCGTCGCCTGTGGTCTCACGCAGGAGCCGCCTTGATCACACTCCTACTCATCCTCGCCCCGCTCAGCCAAGACTCCGCGGCTGAGCCCATGAGCCGCTGCTCTCGTGAGCGCGCTCTCCATGCGGTAGAGGCTCTCAGTGAGCTCGGGGCCAGGAGTGCGGGGACCCCATCAGGCCACGCCTCTGCGGCCTGGGTCGCCAGGAGGCTCCGGGGGCTAGGGCTACAGCCCGTCGTCACTGAAGACCCAGAGCGATGGGCCTATGAGGGGAGGGTCGCTCGCTTAACGGTCACAGCGGGCCCGGGGACTGAGGGCGCTGAATCTCTCATTCTCAGCCGCGCAGCGCCCTTCCTCTTCTCACCGGCCAGCTCGGGCTCGGCGTCACTCTCTACGGGGCTGCCCTCCTCAGGCGCCTACGTGGGAGCCCGTGTCCCAAGGTCTAAAGAGGCCGGCGCGGTCCCCCCAAGCCTCATCCTCGTAGACCCGGGAGACGACTGGCCGAGAGAGCGCAGCCTCAGGGCGGGGGCGAGCAACAAGACCCCCACCCTCGCCATCGCCCAGCATGAGGGCGAATGGATCAGGCGATGCCTTGGGGAGGAGCGTGAGCTGCGATTGGACTGGGAGCTTCACGCGAGCGCTCGCTTGGCCCGAGCGCGGACCGTCATAGCGACCCTCCCAGCTAGACCGGGAGCGCCTGAGGGGTTCTTCTTGATCACCGCCCACGGCGACAGCTTCGGTGGCGGACATGGGGTGAACGGGAACGCGTCTGGCGTGGCCGTCTTGCTTGAGGTCGCGAGGGCTTGGTCGGCTGCGGTCAGAGAGGGGGCGATCCCATCGCCTGCGCGAGAGGTCCGCTTTGCTGTCTGGGGATCAAGAGCGCACTCCCCGAGGGTGTGGCTGAGCGAACACCTGAAGGTTCAAGCTGAGCCGCTCCTCGGCGTCCTCAACCTACAAAACCTCGCCCTGTCTTCTGGGGGCCATCGCCTTCACATGGAGCCTGACGACCACCCGGCTAACAGCGCCCTCATCCAGCACGCCTGCGCGCAGCTCAACGACGCGGCTGGCCGATCCGGCCTCCCCGAGCGATGGGTGACGAGCCGCAGCCGAGGTGCTGGCGGCCTGAGCCCCTTCCTCCACTCTCCGAGCTTCGCCCCAGGTGGAATCCCAGCCATGACCCTGTTCGCGGCCGGCTCCTCCGAGATCGAAGAGGTCGAAGGCACGCTCGGGCAGCCTGGTGAGTCTTGGCGTGACCTGGGCGTGGTCACCATCCCCCACGACCCGATGCTGGGGACACGTGGCGACGCTGATGTGAGCCGCATCAAGGACGACGGGGCCCTCCTGGAAGCTGCCGCGAGGACTGTCCTGGCCATCCTCCCTAGCTGGCTAGAGAGCTTGCCTGCGTGAATCGGGGTGCAGAGGGGTGTACCCTCGGCGCAACTTGATGCGCCACCAACTCACCGCTGCTGTCCTCTCCCTCCTCCTCGCTAGCTGTGTAGGCTCGCTCCCCAAGGGAGTCTCCGCACACCCGCAAGGCCTGCTCCCTTCTCAAGACACGGCGACAACCCCAAGTGGCTTCCTCGAGCTTGAGGCCATCGGGTCTTGGGCTGCCGCGGAGGACCAAGCGATGGCGGTCGTCAGATATGGCCTCGCGCCGAAGACCGAGCTCTACCTCGCGCAGGATCTTCACCACGCCATCGTGGACCCCGGCGGCCCCAACCCCTCTGGGATTGGGGACGCGTGGATCGGCATGCGCCACCGCGTCATTGATGAAGACGCCTCTGGCGTCGCGCACGCTTTCGCCGCTGAGATCCGCATCCCTCACGGGGACCCAGACCTCGGCATCAGCGCGAGCGGCTTAGAGCTCCACCTCGCCCACATTCGCGATGGACAGTGGGGCCAGCTCGGCTGGACGTCCAACACGGACCTCTTCTTATTGGCGGACCAGGCTGGCCGACCCGACCCAGCCCTCGCTGGCTCATTCACGCTGTCTGGGCCGCTCCTCGTCGCTGCTGGTAAGCGCCTGCCCTTTGCCCTGATCGCCGAGCTAGGCGGCCTCTGCCACCCAGAAGAAGACAACATGCCCGCCTGGGCTGCGGTGGGTTTCAGGGTCCCGATTCACCCCTCTCTAGAGATACAGGCTGCCTGGGTGAAAGGAATCGGCGCTGACGGCCCTGAGGAGCGCTGGGTCCTCAACGTCGGGCGACTCGTTGGCGACGCGCTGAACCTGAGCGCTAGGTAATACCCGATTCTGGGAAAACGCCGAAGTCATGGGGTTTCCGGGCAAGACCTCGGCGTCAGGACCGATGGCGTCAGCATAGGCATCCATCCCCACCTGAGGTCCCGAACCCCGCAAAGCTCCTAAAGAACACCCCTTGAGGGCATATTTACAGGCCGTCCTGGCCCTTGACGCCAGAGGCGCGCCCTAAACCCCCTCTTAGCAGGACTTTACGGTTGCTGTACTCAGCTGGACGTGACCGCCTTAAATGCAACACCCTAGGAGGCCTTTTGCGCTATCCTATCTGCCACACCGTTCGTCTGGGAGATAGGCACCGCAGGAGTCCTCTCCAAAGCACCAGGCGTATCACACCATGCATGCACCCCCGCGCTTAGCACTGCTGGCCGCTCTCGGCCTGATAGCACTCTTTCCGAGCCTCCCCCTAGGAGGAAGCGTAGCCGCCGGAGATGTTGACTACGGACACCTGTACCCGCTCAACATCGAGCCCGTGCTCCCAGCCAGCCAGCCAGACCTCGAGCTAGAGCTGAGCATCGTAAAGCCAAACGGTGAATGGATTGGCTCCCTCGCCACCTATCACCCAAACCAGCCGCTCCTGCTCCCTAAGATCAGAAGCTCCGTCGATGTCCTCCTTCGAAGCAAGGACGGACTCTGGGCTGCGAGAGAGCTCCTGACCCAGCACCCCTCCGACAAGACGCTGCCTCTCCCTCTAAAGCCGCGTGGGATCCTCTCCGGTGTCGTCGTTGACTCAGACGGCCACCCGATGCACTGCCTGGTACAAGCGATCGCGACCAACGGCACCATCTACACCTCTGCGACATCAGAAGACGGCACCTTCCGCCTAGCGTGGCTCGATGAAGGCAAGTACCGGGTCATGAGTCCGCTCACCGTCCACGGCCGCTGCGAGCAAGACGTGCTCGCGATCGCCGGGCAAGAGGTTCACCTGCGGCTAGAGCCGCAGCCCACTCAAGGACCCGCGACTGAGATCATCGGGCAAGTCCAGAGCAGCTCCGGCGACTACCGCGAAGACCTCCGCGTGCGCATCTGGCCCATGGACGCCGAAGCGGCGCCCTCACATGCGAACGTCGTATGGAGAGACTCGAACGATGGCGTCAAGGGGTCCTTTTCGATCCCAGCGACCATCGGAGAGCAGTACGTCCTCGCCCTAGAGAAAGACGACGCACACCCCGCCTACTTCACCCAGGCCCCCATCTCAGCACCCACCGAAGTCAGCATCTTCTGCGAGGACTCATCCCCTCATGCTGACCTCATCGTCAAGCCCATGCATGAGGGTGAAGTTGAGGCTATAGAGCCTTTCGAGGTGGCCCTCACCTGGGGCGATCAAGTCATCTGGAGAGACAGCCTGAACGGCGAGGTCGTCATCGAAGGCGCGCCTGTCGATCGACCCATCTCCTGGATGGTTCGGTCTCCTGGATCAGCGCCTGCTTATGGAGAGCTCACCCTCAAAGAGGCCGCCCTCACCCAGAAGCTCTCACCCTCTCTCGAGCCCGGGTGGGGCGAAGGATTGCGCCTCATCCTCCCCGACGGCGCGCCCGCAGCCAACGTGCCGGTGTACCTCGATGGAGTACCCGCCGGCTCTACTGACCTCGAGGGGTTGCTCACCCTCAAGAGCCACAAGCGGCCCACCTACCTCAGCCTAGACGCGGCACACCTGCGACTCTTCGGGGGAGGCAGCTCCACCCAAGCCCTCGACTCACTGAGAGATCGAGACGACCTCGGGCGCGTGCTCATCGTCTTGCTTCCGCGCGACTGACGCGCGCGTGACTGACCCCCTCAGCCTCCTCCTGCCTGCGCCGAAGCAGGCCTCGGTCCTCGCCCCCCTCTCCTTTGGGCCTCGAACTGTCCAAGGATCCATGGGAGCGCTCGACAGCTCCCCGGCGGCGCGCGAGCTCAACGAGAACCTCCACAGGTATGAGTCCACCTCCGCCCTGCCGCTGGAGCTTCGCTTAGAGGCGCTCGACTCCGGCTCGCAAAACCCAGAGGCCTACGAGCTCTCCGCCACGGGGCACCTGATCACCGTCCGCGCCCATGGCGCCACAGGATTCCGGCACGCGATGGTGACCCTCAACCAGTGGCTGCGAATCAACCAGCCAGACGCACCCTGCCCCGGCCTCTGCGTCACCGACGAGCCTGACCTTCCAGAGCGAGGCGTCATGCTCGACATCAGCAGAGATCGGGTGCCGACCCTAGCGACCGCATGTCAACTGGTTGAGCTCCTCGCCTCACTCAAGATCAACAGGCTCCAGCTCTACACCGAGCACACCTTCGCCTACAGCGGCGCTGAGCACATATGCGGCCCGTCCTCACCGTGGACGCCCGATGAGATCCGCGCCCTCGATCAGCACGCGGCCGACTTAGGCGTAGAGCTCGTCCCAAACCAGCAGAGCTTCGGCCACATGCACCGCTGGCTCAGCCACGACTCACACAGGCACTTGGCGGAGGTCCCTGAAGGAGTCGAGCACCCGTTCCACCAGACGAGAGAGCCCTTCAGCCTCTGCCCGACGGATCCAGAGTCACTCACATTCCTCGAGTCCCTCTACGACGAGCTCCTCCCCAACTTTCAAAGCAAGAGCTTTAACGTCGGCCTCGATGAGACCTTCGACCTCGGAGAAGGCCGCTCCAAAGCCGCTGTCCAAGAGCGGGGCGTCGCGGCGGTCTACCTCGACTTCCTCTGCTCCGTACACGAGCTCGTCGCTGCCCGCGGCCACAAGATGCAGTGCTGGGCCGATGTCGTCCTCAATCATCCAGAGGTCGTTCCGGACCTCCCCCCTGACTGCGAACCCATCCTGTGGGGCTACGAAGCGACACACCCCCTCATGGAGGAAGCAGAGCTCCTCAGCCGCTCCTGCGCCGCCTTCCAGATCGCCCCTGGGACGAGCTCTTGGCAATCCCTAGGAGGAAGGACAGACAACTGCATCGCAAACCTGCGCAACGCCGCGAGCGCTGCGAGGTCGAATGGCGCGCGCGGACTGCTCATCACGGATTGGGGAGACCGCGGGCATCTCCAACCCATGCCGGTCAGCTACCTCGGCTTTCTGCACGGCGCAGAGTGCGCATGGAACGGCCCCGCAGCTGAGCGCCGCTCCGACGACGCCCTCGGGGCGCTCCTCGATCAGCACGCATTCCGTGCCCCCGGGGCTGGCCTCGGCGCGTTCGCCCTCGAGCTTGGGCGCGCCTCCGACACATGCGGCGTGAAGACCGAGAACATGTCGACCTTGTTTTACCCCATCGGCTTCCCTGAACGCACCCTCCCCGACGAGCGCGTCCCCGGCCTGACGACAGCCGCCTACGAGCGCGGACGAGAGGTCGTCCGTCAGCTCAGCCGCGCTCTCCCTAGATCCTCCTGCGCGTCTACAAAGAGCGCCCTCTGCGCTGAAGAGCTCTCATGGGTCATAGACCTCATGGAGATCGCTTGCGAGCTCGGGGGAGCGCGCGCCGAGGCCCCGCAAGGCTCGACGCTGGACGCCATCCCTAGCGAGGTCGCCGACAAGGTCGCCTCCCGCTTGAGGGAGCTAGGCGAGCGCCACGCTGACCTTTGGCTGATACGCTCGCGCCCCGGAGGTCTCAGGGACTCCGTCGGGAGACTGCACGGAATCGCGGACATCCTTCAACCACTGTGAGAGCTCACATGAACGTCGCCTTCTTCGACTTGGACGGGACACTCCTAAAAGGCGACACGGACGTCCTCTGGGGGAACGTGCTCTGTGAACACGGCGCCTTCGACCCAAAGACAACGGCCGCCTTCGAGCGCGGATACGCAAGCGGAGACTTCGACGCCGAGGACTTCGTCGCACGCTTTCTCTCGCCGATCAAAGAGCACGGCCTCGAGGCGTGCCTGCCCTGGCTGCAAGAGCTCCTCGATCAACACGTGATCCCATCCCTCAGGAGCGAGACCCTCGAGCGCCTCGCATGACACCGGGCCGAGGGCCATGAGCTCGTCCTCGCGACAGCCACCAATGAATTCCTAACGAGACCCATCGCTGAACACCTTCAAATCCCCCACCTCCTCGCGAGCCCAGCAGAGCAAATCAACGGCCGCTACACCGGCCGCCCAGCTGGGCCTGCGTGCTTTAAAGAAGGGAAGCTCCGCTACGTGAAGAGGTGGCTCGCAGAGGCGGGCCACAAGCTGGAGGCGAGCACCTCCTGGTTCTACTCAGACTCCATCCACGACCTCCCGCTCCTCGAAGCCGTCCAGCACCCCGTCGCCGTGGCCCCCGACGAGGCGTTGGCAGAGCTCGCGGCTGCTCGCGGGTGGGAGATCCTCGCTCGCTAGCTATTACCCGACCCAGCCAGCCCTGAAGAGGAACCAATACAGCCCCGCGAGGCCGACCAAAACCGAGAGGAACCTCCTGGGCCTGAGCGGGACCCAGAGCTCCTCCTCTGGCGCGCGTCGTCGGCGCATGACCTCCAGCACCAGCCCGACTGGCGCCAAGAACGCGAGCTGCCCAACCTCAACGCCCAGATTGAACGAGGCGAGCGACATAAGCCCGTGCTCAACACCTGTGACAGCCTCCTTCACGAAGCCGGCGAAGCCGAGGCCGTGAACGAGCCCGAAGAGACCCGCTTCAAGCCACAGGCCCCGCCGAGGCTCTTCGCAAAAGCCCCTGGTCGCGACGAAAGTGATCGAGAGCGCGATGACCAGCTCCACAAAGCGATCAGAGACTCTGACGACACCAAAGGCCGCCATCGCAAGGGTCAGCGAGTGCGCGATGGTGAAAGATGTCACGACAAAGGCCGCGTGCTTAGCCCCCCTCACGCATAGCAAGAGCGCGAGCAAGAACGCTAAGTGGTCATAACCCGTCAGGATGTGGCTCACTCCCCAACGGAACCACTCAAAGCCGCCCACCACCCCGACGCCGACGTCCGGGATCCACGCGCCTGGCTGAGCAGCGCTAAAGAGCGCGGTGTAAGAGAGCTCGCCGCCCTTTCGCAGCTCGAAGACGTCGATGTGGTCCTGGCTGGTCAACTCAAAGAGCTCCATCCGAACGCCCAGGCCCTCTACGCCCCGAGAGGACTGATGCTCCCACACGGCCTCGATCCACTCAAACTCATCCAGGTCTCCTGGGCCAGAGGGCGCCCCGATGCTCACGAGCTCACCGACCCACTCAGCGCCGGGCGCCTCGCCCCCCCGCAAGGCGAAGTGCTTAGAGAGATAGGCTGCGATCGCCGAAGCACCAGCGGAGGACTCCTCACGCTGAAGGACGCCGTCAGCGTCAAGGTCCAAGAGCGGCAGGACCTCCCTCACAGACTCTGACTGAACCCTGAGCGTCCAGCGAACGAGCCCGCCATCCACGTCCACCCGCGAGCTCGAGCGGGACATCGGATGCGGCTCCAACGCCCCTGTCGATAGAGCCAGGGCGGCAAAGAGCCCGAAGAGCGGCGAGCCGATCACCAGATGAACGAGCCTACGAAGGCGTCATTCTCACCAACGCTGCTGAAGCGAACGTTGAGCTCAGGGACGTCGCACTGAAAGACGAGGCTGTTGCCAACGACCCCCGGGCCTTCCGATGCGAGCGGGTCGTACCACACCTTAGCGGGCATGGAGCAGCAAGCCCTGTCAGGCAAGAGGGCCCCCTCTAGCTGCACGTCAACTCCAGCGAAGACTTCATAATTGTCGCCCTCCAAGTTGATACGAGCGCCGCGCTCAACGGTGACGACCTCGCCGAGGAGCCCCTTCTCAATGAGCCTCAAGAGCGCCTCATCGCAGGCCCCCAAAGGGCCCTCAAGGTAGACCGCGCTGCGCCGCTGCCCGTCCTCTACAGCGAGGTTCACATCAGAGGTGACGAGCGCGACCACCCGCGCTCCGCGCGCTGGGCCTGTGTCAAAGCGCCACGCCATGACGGCCTCACGACCGGCGGTCGTGTACTCACCCCCATAGTGGCAAGCCCCAGCGAACACGCTCGCGGTGCGGGCCTCAACGAAGGCGCCAGAGCTTGGAGCGGTCGTCGCGTTACACCCGACGCTTACGAGGGTGGCGATGATCGCGACTAAAGGGAGGGGCTTGTTCATAGTCCGCTGCGCGCTCGCAGCTCCGTTGAGCGATTCTACCCCTCGCCCTTGATCCCCGCGACCCGAGCCGCGCTGCCCCACTTGCGCCAGCAAGAGCGGGCCTCCTGGCAGTCCTCAGGGTCTACCACCTGGCCGTCTTTGCCCACGGCGTCTTTTGTGTGGCGGCACCAACACGCGCCGCTGCCATCAAGGAGGTCTCGCTCCTCAGCGGGTGGGCTGTCTAAGAACCAGCGCTTCTTGGTGATGAGGTCGTGGCAATAAGGGCTGACGATTTGCTGAGCCATCAAACATCCTCCATGGAGAGGCGCCTGAACGCCTTCTCAATCAACCCCTCAGTCAGGGGCACCTTGTAAGCGTTTTCAGAGAGAGGCTCAGCCCCCTCGAGGGCGCGCTTCGCGATAGAAGCCCACGCCTCTGGCTCGTTCTTCATCCCCACCGCGAGCTCCTCTGCTGCGCTCGCGCGCCAAGGAGTCGGAGCGACGCCGCCGAGGACTATCCGGCACTCTGCGATCTTGTCTCCGTCCAGCCTGACGCCTAGAGCGACCGCGCTGAGGGCGAAGTCAAAGGAGCCCCGCTCTCGCGCCTTCATGTACGTGGTGCGGAGACCGCTGGGCAAGGCAGGTAACTCGACGCTCTCGATGAGCTCGTCAGGGCCCAAGACGGTCTCCCTGGTCACATCTGAGTCCGCTGGGAGGGTGTAGAGGTCCTGCATCGGGATCACCCGACTGCCTACACCGGACTGAGTCTTCACCTCGGCGCCGAGCATTTGAAGGGCGGGCGCGATGTCAGATGGGTGAACGATGTAGCTAGGCCCACCCCCAAAGATCGCGTTGTATTTGTTCTTACCGCCGTAAGCGAAGCACTCATATCCGCCCTTCTTTAGGCAGGGGGCGTCAGAGGTCCTGAAGTACCAGCAGCGCGGCCGCTGACACAGGTTCCCTCCGAGGGTGGCCTGGTTCCTGATCTGCGGACTCGCGACGCTCTGTGCGGCTTCGGCGAGCGCCCTCCACTTAGAGCGAATCCTCTGGTCCTTCGCGACAGCCGCGACCTTGGACATGGAGCCGACGATGAGGCCTCCGGCAGGCCCAGCTTTCATACCTCCAAAGTCAGCGATCCCCTTGAGATGGACGAGTCGGTCAGGGGCATGGAGACCCTCCTTGAGGACCGTGACTAGGTCTTGGCCGCCAGCGAGGGGCATCGCCTCCCTCCCGCCGTCGTCGTCCCACTTAGCAGGGAGAAAGTCGATCGCCTCCGTGAGGCTCGTCGGGACAGCTAGTTCGAATTGATCCATAGCTCTAGATCCTCCCCATGGCAGCGAGGACCCTATCGGGTGTCAACGGCAGCTCTCGAACCCGGGCACCGCAAGCGTTGAAGACAGCGTTGGCGATGGCGGCGGCGCCGGGGATCACCGCGGCCTCAGCCATCCCGATCGTCTCCTGACGAGTGTCATCCTCGTCAACGATGGCCTTCATGAGAGGGATCTCCATGGAGCCAGGGATCTTGTAGTCCTCCATGTTGGCGTTCAAGTTGAGGCCGAGCTCAGGGTCCAAGACCCGCTCTTCGAGCAGCGCGTATCCGAGGGATTGAATCATCCCTCCGTTCAGCTGACTGCGCAGGGCGAGGTGGTTCAAAGGAAGCCCACAGTCTTGAACAGCGACCATCTCAAGGACCTGCACAGCGCCCGTCTTGAGGTCTACCTCAACCTTCGCAGCCTGGGCGCCGTGGACGCCATTGCCTGCGAGCTTGTGATCCCATTTCCCACGCTCTGAGAGCCCCTCTGCTGGGAGGAGGGCGCAAGCTTCCGACCAGGACAGCCCGCCAGCCTCATCGCTGTGGTCTACGACGCCACCTCCGGAACAAGAGAGCTGCCCAGGGTCGACTCCCCTAGCGGCGCCGATCTTCGCGAGGAAGGCTCTACGGGCAGCCCAAGCAGCGGACTTCACAGAGGGCGCGAGGCACGCCGTGGTGACGCTCCCACCCGACGCGTTCGCTGCCCCATAACGCGTGGAGCCGATCCTAGGCGTCACGTCAGAGACGCTAAGGCCGAACTCTTCAGCGACGATCGCGGCGACATAGGTTCGAACACCCGTCCCGAGGTCCTGAGTTCCGACCTCGACGGCGAGGCTCCCGTCACTGGAGATCTTGACCTCGACCTGACACACCGGACGCCCACCGCCACCCCAGGTAGCGACAGCGAAGCCGATCCCCGTCGCGGTCCAGCCATCACCTGAGCCCGGCATAGTCTTGTTCTCATGCAAAGACCAGCCGATCTCAGCGGCGACGCGGTCAAGCTGACGGTGATAGACCGGGTCAGAGAGGTTGAGCTTCCGCACCTCAAGCGGGTCAACCCCGACCTCATAAGCGAGCTCGTCCACGACAGACTCCATAGCGAAGGAGGCCTGCGGGTGACCAGGAGCCCTCATCGCGCGGCTCGAGTCCGTGTTCATCATCACCGAGGCCTGAACGCGCGAGTAGGCCTCGACGTCATAGATGTAAGGGAGGCCAGGGTTGGAGCCGCGTCCGAGACCTCCATAGGTCTCAATCTCTGCCTGCATACCCAAGAGCTTCCCTGAGGCGTCGCAGCCAGCCTTGACCCGCTGCCAGCCCGCAGATCGGTTGCCGACCATCGAAAACTCACCCTTGCGATCTAAGAGCAAATGAACGGGACGCCCAGTCTCCTTAGAGAGCTGGCAAGCGATGTCACCTGGGATGTCCAGGCCGAACTTGCTGCCGAAGCCGCCGCCCATGTGCTCAACCAAAGCTGTGACGTCAGGCTCCTTGAGGCCCAAGATCTCAGCGGCGTCACCTGAGACCGAGAAGGTGCCCTGCGTCGAAGCGTAGACCGTCGCCTCGCCGCCACCCTTGTAGTCGACCACAACCCCGTGTGTCTCCAGGCAAACATGGTGCTGCACAGGCAGCTTGTACTCAGCCTCCACGACAGCAGCGGAGCCCTCGATCGCGGACTGGGCAGAGTCAATGTCGCCCCGAGCGCGACCCTCGCGGCGGTTCCCGCGCCTGCCGATGGAAGGCGCTCCTTCAGCCAAGGCTTGCTCTTTAGTCAAGGCCCACTCGCCAGGCTCCAGCTCGACCCCGAGGGCAGCGAGGCCATCCCGCGCGTGATCAGGCGTGATCCCAGCGACGGCTGCGATGGCTTGACCGAGGTACCGGACCTCACCCCCCGCGATGTCCTGCGCGACATCTACCCCGTCAATGGCGCGAGCGGCATCCAAGTCGAGGGTGTAGGTCCCCTGAGGAATAGACGAAGGGAGGACCGCCCCATACAACATCCCCTCCAGGCGGACGTCGTGTGAGTAGACAGCAGCGCCGGTGACCTTGTCGGCACCATCGATTCGCTGAATGTCCCGGTTCAGCACCTTCATCTGGTCACGCGCGGGCCAGCTGGGGCCGCCATCGTCGACGTCAACGAGGATCCAGTGTTCTTCGGGGTGGCCGTTGACGTCCTTTGAAGTCTTCTTCCACTCCTTTCCATCGGGGGCGGGCCCGGGGGGGCCTCCGTCTTGAAGAAGGCGGCTCATCACTTGCCCTCCTTCAGCTCGCTGCCAGCCTCCAAGGCTGCCTCAAAGACGTGGGGGTAAGTTCCACAGCGGCAGTAGTTCCCGCTCAAGGCCTCCTTGATCTCCTCTCGGCTAGCCCCCGGGTTCTCCTCCAAGTAAGCGGTCAAGGTCACCGTTATCCCAGGCGTGCAGAACCCGCACATCATCCCGTCGTGCTTGCACATGGCGCGCTGCACTGGGTTGAGCTCTCCCTTGGGAGCGAGACCCTCGACGGTGGTGATCTCGTGTCCCTCAGCGTCGGCCGCTAGGACGAGACAAGAGCAGACGGGCTCCCCGTCCATGAGGACAGTGCACGCGCCGCAGGTGCCTCGCTCACAGACAGGCTTGGCGCCAGTGAGCGGGTCCTCGAGTCGGATACGTAATGCGTCGAGCAGGGTGGTCCTTGGCTCAATAACGACCTTGCGCTCCTCTCCGTTCACGAGGAGCGTCATCGGCCCCTCCCCTTGCCGAACGTTCCCCTGCGAGGCCTCTGGCTCTGCGCTGACCAAGAGCGCCCCGGCCGCTGCTCCTCCAGCGCCCTGCAGGAAGCCTCTTCGGCTCACCTCGACTTGTTCATCAGCGGAAGCCTCAGCCCTCTTCTGATCGGTCTCTCTTCGCATGCCCCGATATCGCATTCCTGCGCAGCAGAAGCAAGGATCCCCCATAAGCCCTGACTAAGACGGGGGACAAGGCGTCCACTGCGGGGGTCACCAGAGCCCTCTCATGAAAATGTGCGGCCTCTCAGGATGCGAGGAGGCCACAAACGCTCGGCACGCCCTGTGCATGAGAGGTGGCATGACTAGCACCCTTAAAACTTTGCTCTTGTCCGCGCTCGCGGTTACGTCGATGGGGTTCACCAACAACAGCGCCTCAGCTCAGTGCTTCCAGCTCCAATCTCTCTCCGCAGCGCGGCGAACTTGTATACCCGCGCCGGTCCCAGTGCCCCGGTACATACCGGGACATTACAAGACGATCAGGGAGCGCGTTCGTGTTCCCGGGGCGACCTACCGTGTCTATGTAGAAGGCCGTTACCGCTCACGCTGTCGAGGGATCTTTGGTCGCTGCGTGAGCCGCTACCGCCCCGGACGCTATGAGCTCCGCCAAGAGCCTGACCGCTACGAGTACCGCACCCGAAAGGTGTGGGTGCCCGGACGATACAGCTACTAACACCCCTCAAAAGGAGCCTCGGGTTGTGTCTGGATGGGACCCGGAGCTTCATGGAGGCCCCCCGACGCGCCGTTCGCGTCGAGGGGCCCCCTCTTATCTCTGCTAGAGCTTGCGCAGTTGCTCTGCGGCGAGCGAGACGCGCTCCTCTTTCAAGGCAAAGCAGAACCTCGCGCAGCCTTCGCCGCCTGTCCCGTCAAAGAAGGCGCTCCCGGGGATGCTGGCCACGCCGACTCGCTTTAAGAGCTCCATGCACGCCTCCCGCGCTGTCCCCTGACCAAGCTTGCTCATGTCCGCCAAGACGTAATAAGCGCCTTGCGGCCAGGTGGGCTCTAGCCCTGCTGCGCTGAGCGCCTCGCAGAGGAGCTCGCGCTTTCGAGCGTATTCAGCCCTCATCTCCTCATAGAAGCTCGCTGGGAGAGCGAAGCCAGCGCTCACCCCATGCTGCAAGGGCGTCGGCGCGCAGATGTAGAAGAGGTCGTGCACGACAGTCATCGCCTGAGCCCAAGCCTCGGGCGCGACCGCATAGCCCAGTCGCCATCCGGTGATTGAGAAGGTCTTGGAGAGACCCATGATCGTGACAGTCCTGTCTTTGAGGTCAGCGATCGTCGCCGGAGAGATGTGGCTAGCCCCGTCATAGGTGATGCACTCGTAGATCTCATCAGTGATGACGATGAGGTCCCGCTCGCGTGCGACCTCAGCGAGGACCTCAAGCTCTTTGACGCTCCACATCTTCCCTAGAGGGTTTGAGGGCGTGCAGACCATGACGGCGCGGGTGCCTTCATCCATGGAGGAGACCAAGAGCTCTCGTGTCACCTCGTAAGACGGCGCCTCAAGCGCGGCGACCTGCGGCACGAGGCCAGCGACGACGGCGGCGTTCCGGTGGTAACCGTAGTAGGGCTCAAAGAGGAGGATCCCATCACCAGGATCGAACAAGGCGTGCAGCGCCGCTGTGTAGGCCCCTGATGCGCCGCTCGTGACGACGACCTCAGAGAGAGGGTCTGCAGAGATGCCGTTCTCTCGTTGGAGCTTCATGGCGATCGCCTCTCGCAGGGGGAGGATCCCCTCTGGATAGGAATAGATCGCGTCTCCACGCTCGATCGCTGAGATCGCGCCGCGAGCGACAGGCTCCGGAGTCGGGAGCTGGCAGACCCCCTGCCCGAGGTTGATGCCCTGCATGGCGTCACACTCTCGCGTCATCCGCCTGATGTCAGACTGCACCAAGCCTGCGAGGCGTTGAGATCTTTTGTGATCCATCATCTCAGGGTACTAAGGTGTCGAGAGGGAGTCAGCCACTCGCCCCCTCCCCAAAAAGCGCCATGCTCGCACGATTCTCCCTGCTCCTCCCTGCGCTGTTCGCGCCCCAAGACTTCGACCGGCTAGCCACCATCCAATGGACGCCTAGCGCGAGCGGTTGTTATGTGCGCGGGACCGTCCCCGTCCCAGATGGATTTCAATTGGAGGGCGCTGGCCTGGCGTTAAACGATGTGTTCTGGGAAGGACCCAAGCTCGTGCAGGTGGAGACCGTCACGAGAGGCCCGAGGGGCGCCCCAGAGGTCATTGAGATCTTGGCGCATATGCCTGGGGGTAGGCCGCCGTCCCGCTGGGCAGAAGTCGTCTCTACAAAGGGTTTGGCCGCCCCCAACGACCAACCTGCCCCCCATACAGTCTTCCGAGACGCCATCCGCCTCAGGGCGATTGACGCGAAGGGCGCGAGCTACACCGCTGAGTTAAGGCCAGGAGGCAAAGGCCATGATTCCCTTGTGACCTTAAAGAGCGGCTTCATCCACCGCCAAGATCGCCACGCCGCCGTATTGATGCCTGACTCGCCAGAAGAGGCGCTCCATCCGCACCTGTTTGGCGTCCACGCCTACCTAGGTAACTGGGGAGATGACAAATACCTGACCCTCGACCTGAGAGTCCACAACGGACTTATCGGCCCCAACGCAACAAGAGACGGACCAGAGGCTCCAGTAGGCCCACTTTACTTCGAGCACCTGGAGCTCCAGCTTCCAAAAGGCTGGGGGGCCACCGCGGATGTTCGTGACCCTGCGCTCGGCGAGCTCGAGCTGACCGAATCTGGGGCGCGTATCCAAATCGTGAAGTCGCTCGGAGGCGAGCTGCTGCACATGGTGCCTCCCGGCGGACGGTTCCATCGGCGCTTAGCCCTCTACATGACGGACGAGGCGGCCTCGAAGGAGAGAGCCGTCGGGCACCTCAACGGAGAAGGTGCAGCCACCTGCGCTCCGAGCCAAGACAAGTGGTCTTGGAGCAACCCCAAGACAGCCCGTTATTTCCCGCATCGCCAGCTGATCCCCGAGCTGTCTTACTTCAAGGGAGACGGGGACGAGGAGTCGAAGCGCATCCTCCGGGGTAAGCCCCTCCCTCTAGAGCAGCACATAGTCGCTGGCGTCGGCGGCGCAGGCCTCCTCAAGTCACCTGCGCTGGGCTGGGCACACCCCTGGTTTCGATCAAGCCCCGGATCACACGGCGGCGAAGGCGTCACATTCTTAGAGGGCCTGAGGTGTCTAGGCACGCCGTACAGCAGCTGGGAACTCAAAAACTTGGCGCTTCGTCATCGCGCCAACTGCTCGCGACAACCCACGGCCTCCTGGCGATCCAACGGTGAGCCGACAAAGGTCGAGGATTGGCTCGAAGAAGACCAACTGCCCTTTCAGTTCCACCTCGTCTCTCGAGCGGCGCTCACCTCCCTTCGACTCCCTTGCGACGGCGGCACCAAACCTCTTCCTGAGCTCTTTGAACACGTCGCCCCTGAGCGGCGCCCCCCGTACGACCAAAGCGACGCGTGGGACGAGGGAGGGTCCCGCCCGAGCGATCCAGAAGACCTCGTCACATGGCAGCCCCACGACGGCGCTCACTTGATCCGCTTCACCTCCCACGCAAAGGCCCTCGCTTGGCTCACCAACGACAGCCTCGCAAAGGACGCCTTGGCGCATGAGGCTGAGCGAGTGAGGTTCGCGCTCCCAACCGTCGAGAGCCCAGCCCCTCCGATGACCACCGTTCGCCAACTCCTTGATTACGCAGAGACCCACCCCAAGAACGGCCTCCCCATCGGGCGTGAGTTCGGGTGGGCCCTCGACACTGTGGCGGCGGCCTACTCACTCGGCTCTGACGAAGACCGCAGCAGGCTCGGCCCGTGGCTTGTTGAGGCGTGCAGCGCAGTCGCCCTCGCGACGCCGAGCTCTGGAGTCGTCATCAGAAACACGACCTCAGCGCGCCCCAAAGATCGCACGCACGCGACAGCGCACGCATTTCAAGCTGCGATCCTTCAACTCGGTCTGCGCTCGGCCACACGCTCTTGTCTTGAGGGTGTCCATGACGACCTCGCTCAAGCGCTCGACCGAGCCCTCTTGGAGTGCGTAGAGACTCTTTATTACAGCCCCATCTTCTCTCAACCGAGCGACCTCACGAAGCACTGGCCAAACGCACCTGAGTTGAGCGGGCCCCGTTGGATCTTTCCCGTCGCGCCGCTCGGCTGGGACCTGCCGCCCTTCAACCCAGGAGACCCCCTCCCTGCGAACTCTTTCGATGGCGGCGTAGAGTGCCATTACTCCTACGCCCTCTTGGCGTGGGCCCATGAGCTCGCGCCCCCAAACGAGGAGCAGCAAAGACGTCACCTAGACCGAATCTTAGACCTAGGACCGCGATACAAGAGCTGGGCGGACCTCAAGGAGCACCTCGCGCGACAATCTCAAAGCCGACCGGGCTTTGACCCGCTCTTGCAGGCCGCCCCAGCGCTTGTTTTTGCCCCCAAATGAGCCCTGATCAGGGCGAAACGCTCTTTTCAGCCCGGTCTCTAGCTTCGTGATAACCTTGATTGGAGCCTCCCGCTGGCTCCTATGGCCTATAAGGCCACTAAGCCATGCGCTTCATCCGCCACCTACCGGCCGCAACCGCGATCTGCTGCGCCGCCATTCTGCTCTTCCCTTCGCCTCTGCGCGCGTGGACTCACCTAGGAGGAGAGCTCGACCTCACCCAGCGGGACTTCCGCGTCTACAACAACTTCAGCGACCCTGAGGCGAACAACAACACCTCATCAGACCTCTCCTTCCCTGGAGCCGTTGGAGCCCCTCTCGCGATCTGGAAGGGATACGTGGAGTGGGGCAGCGAGCTCCACGGCAACGGCGGCGGTGACCCCACGCAGCCCCTCGGGATCGGATCCGGCGGTGCGAACTTCGACCCAACGTGGCAGGGCTACGCGAGCTCTCCAGGAGACACCGACTCGAACGTCGTGAGCGAGCTGAACGCCTTCGGCGGCGGAGTCCTCGCATTCACAGAGCTCCCCATCTCTGACGGCTGGAGGATCCGCTTCTATTCAGACCCCGTCATCTGGCACGACGGACCGCAGAGCCCGCCGAACATCTCTGGACACCGCGACATCCAAGGCGTCGCCGCGCATGAGTTCGGCCACGCGTTAGGCCTCGGACACTCCTCCGTGCTCGGCACGACCATGTTCGCGTCATCCTCAGTAGAAGAGACCACGGTGCGCTCTATCGAAGCGGACGATAAGCTCGGCATCCAAGCGCTCTATGGAGTTGCGAGCGCGCTCAAGCCGCACATTGCGACCTACGAGCTCTCCGGCGCTGGCGTCATCGACCTAGTCGGGAGCGGCTTCGCCTCGGCTGGCAACACGGTGTGGTTCACTCGGGCCACCGGCGTCTCCGACGGAGTCCCCGTTCAAGTCACGGGCCTGCCGTCAACGAACGGGGGCACTCGGATCAGCTGCGCGATCCCGTCAGACGCAGGGCCAGGAGACATTCTCGTCAAGCTCCCTGGCTCCGGGCACGCAGACCTCTCAAACGCCTTCCCCTTTGACCCATCCCTCCAGCACTGCGCTGACGTGGTCACGTACGGGGTGGCGAAGACCACGTCCCAGCTCGCAGTCCCCAACCTCTACTCATACAGTTGGCCGAGCGCGACGCTGAACGACTTTCGCATAGGGACATACGGCGGGATACCCAACTCGCTAGGCATCCTCTTCTCAGGCCCCGGAGCCCAGAGCCGCGCGCTCATGGGCGGGACCCTGCTCGTCGCTCCTCCTATTCAAAGAGAGCAGGTCTTCCACTTCGGAATGTTCGGGTGGACAGAGCTCCCGATCCAGGTGGACCCTCAGATGGCAGGGACGACGCGCCACTACCAAATCTGGTTCTTGGACAGCGGAGACCCCTGGGGGATCGGCCTGACAGACGGGATGAAGGTGGACTTCTGCCCCTAGCGGTTCCGCTCTTCGACTTTCCCTGTCACCACGACCCGTCCGCCCATCTCCAAGAGCTCTTCTCGGATCTCTCCGTCTTCGCCAAAGCGGGACTTCACAGAGCTCTGAATGTCCTCAGCTGAGCTGAAGTCGTAATCGAGCAGGTGCCCGCGCTTGATGTCCCAGCGGAAGGTGCCCTCGCCCTTCAGAAGCAAGGTGACGTCCATCCCGACGAGCTCCTTGTTGAAGCGCGTCTCCTCAGTGGCTCGGTTCCTCCTCGCGAGGTCAGTCAGGTCCGAGCGCGTCTCGACGTCCCACTCAACAGCGACGACGGCGACCTGATCACCCTCGACGTCATCAACAGACTTGAGCGTGGCTGACACCTCTCCTTCGACGTCACCTCTGAAGAGCTCAAAGAGGTGACTCCCCGTGCCGAGCCGGAGAGTTCGGGCGAGGCTGATGTTCTTGCTCCTGGAGAAGTCGAAGGAGAGCATCCCACAGGGAGACAGCGCATCACCCATCGCCACAGGAGCGACGCTCCAAGGGACGCCCACCTCGACGGGCCCGTCGGGCAAGAAAGCGCGCAGGTCGAGGTCTTCGCGAACCTTCATCAGGTCCTCTTCAACGCCATCAACGGCGTCGAAGTAGCGACCGAAGACCTCATCCTCAGGCACCCAAGTGAACATGACGCTCTTGTTCTTAAGCCGACTGACGCCTACGGCCCTCAGATTCATCGCGCCAGCGGCGCCGCTCAACTCTGCGAATCCGTCTAGGCCGCCGCGGTCAAAGTATCTGCGGAAGCTCACAGGCCGCCCGCCTTCGACCTTCAGGATGCGGTCGCTCGTCTGGATCTTCTCTACGTTCCGAATGTCGAAGGTGCGCTGCCCGACCTCTTCCAGGTCACCGGTCTTGGTGACTGAGCGGGTCACGGCGAGGAAGTGCTTGACCTCGAAGTTACGGCGGATCACGCCGCCCTCCTCAGGCGCATAACGCAGCTGAGTCTGGCCAAAGCTGAGCGCGCACAAAGCCGACAGTGCGGCAACTTTGATGAAGATTGAACGCATCAAGGCCCCACCCTTTCCCCGTTTACATATTGGCCTGACTCATCAGCGTGAACAGAGCCGTCTCGGTACCAGACGGTCACGCGACCATGGAGCTCCCCGCGAAGAAACTCACCCTCGGTCTG
>PVBE012170721.1_pt1 | contig 20597 bp, 18 predicted proteins | sample 1631181 | NCBI WGS metagenome assembly PVBE01 (sample SAMN08397723, study PRJNA350692) | Marine metagenome, whole genome shotgun sequencing project. | isolation source: water | place: Pacific Ocean | collected 2012-04 | reverse complement strand
GAACGTAGCGTTTTCGGCCCTCACAACGGGGGCAGATTTTATGCCCGTTTTTCTGACACGCCTTGAGCAGATGGCGTCTCGCTGTAACCTCCGTTTTTACAAGGCCTTCAAAGCCCTTCAGGTCCATGACACCAGCCTAATTCGGTGTCAAATCTTTTGCAATCGCCTAACATAAAAGTGCGATTCAAACCCAAAGGCGGAATCGCAATGAAATCAATGGGTTCTTATTTTTGAGATCCGAGGAAATAGGGCGATTGACCTACAGAAGCGGGCGTCATCGCCGATGGCCTGGATTCCCCGGCCGCGCCTCGAAATGACACCATCGCTTCTTGCGAAAAGGGGCGGCGCTAAAAGCGCCGCCCCTTTTCTCCAAACAAAAGTTTTGCGAGGGGGTTCCCAACCCCTGGGAGGGGGAGCGGGGGGCGCCTTTCAAAAAGCGCCCCCCGCGGTCTTGATTTACCCGCCGTTCGAGGCTTTCGCTTCCAGGGCCGCGAGGACCTTCTCGGGCGAGAAGGGCATATCGTGGATTCGGATGCCGACGGCGTTGTGGATCGCGTTCGCGATGGCCGCCGCCACGGGCACCAGGCTCGGCTCGCCGATCCCCTTCGCGCCGAAGGGGCCTATGGGGTCGTTGGATTCCACCCAGAGGGACTCGATGCGCTCGGGCACGTCCAATTGGGTCGGGATGCGGTAGTCGTAGAAGTTGGGGTTCTCGACGATGCCGTCCGTGTAGCGGATGTCTTCCATCAGGGCGTAGCCCATCCCCTGGGCGAACGCGCCTTCGACCTGGCCTTCCGCCATCATGAGATTGATGACCCGCCCGACGTCGTGCGCGCCCCAGAAGCCGACGACGTGAACCGTGCCGGTCTCCTCGTCCACCTCGACCTCGATGACGTGGGCCGCGAAGGGATACGCCGTGGACAGGTTGCCTTGCTTCGTGACGGGATCGGGATACTCGACGCCCTCCTTGTCGGCGTTGAACTCGCCCCTTTGGACGATGGGGTTGCCGGCGTTCTTCATGAAAACGGCGTGGTGGGCGACTTCCCGGACGGTCCGGGTCCGGTCCGGGGCCGAGCGGACGAACACCCGGCCGTCCCGGATATCGAGATCCTCCGAAGACGCCTCGAGAAGCTCCGCGCCGACTTCCAGGAGCTCCTCCCTGACTTTGGTGGCCGCGGCGATGACCGCGCGGCCCGCGACCGTCGTCGTCCGCGTCGCGAACGCGCCGAGACAGAGCGGCGTCACGTCCGTATCCACATTGGAGACGGACACGTCCTCCAGCGGCATGCCCATGACCTCCGCCGCCACCTGGGCCATGACCGTCCGGCTGCCCTGTCCGTAGTCCACCTCGCCGGAGATGACGAGAAGCTTGCCGTTTTCCGAGAGCCTGAGGATGGCCGAGGAACCCTCGAACTCCTTGAAGATCCCCCGGTTGCCGGAGACGTGGATGCAGGCGGAGATCCCGATGCCGCGTTTCTTCGTTCCGGTCTGCCCGGCGGGCCGCTTCCGTTTTTCCGCCCAGCCCGACGCCTCGACGGTCTTCTCGATGCATTCGGCCCCCCCGGCGCTGTTCATCTTCCAGCCGAAAGAGGTCACGTCGCCCGTCCGGACGATGTTCTTCAGCCTCACCTCGGCCGGGTCCAGGCCGATCTCCTCGGCGAACATGTCGATCGAGGTGTCCAAGGCCAGGTTTCCCTGCGGGTTGCCGAATCCCCGGTAGGCCCCGGTCGCGGCGCGGTTGGTGTAGACGAGCCGGAGGTTGGAGCGGAGGTTCGGGACGCGGTAGCACTGGTCCATCCGGTAGGCGGTGGTTCCGGCGATGGCGACGCCGTAGTCGCTGTAGGCCCCGTTGTCGGCGATGAAGTCCATGGCCTTGGCCGTGATCGTCCCGTCCTTCATCCCGCACAGGCGCACGGAAAGGTTCATGGGCAGGCGGGGGCGCGCGGCCAGGAACTCTTCTTCCCGCGTATAGACGAGGCGGACGGGCCTGCCCGCCTTGCGGGAGAGCAGGGCGGCGATGAGGTGGACGCTGTGCTCGAACTTGGAGCCGAAGGCGCCGCCGATGAAGGATTGGATGATCCGGATGTCGGCCGGGTCGATGCCCAGGGCCGGCCCGTAGACGAAGCGGACTATCCCGGGGTGCTGGACCGAGGCGTGGAGGGTGAGCCTGCCGCCCGGCGCCCAGTCGGCCACGGCGGCGATGGGCTCCATGTAGGCCTGGTGAACCAGGGAGGTGCGGACCTCGTTCTCGATGATCACGTCCGCCGCGGCCATGGCCGCGTCCACGTCCCCCCGGGTGAGGTTCAGGTTGTAGGCGATGTTGTCGGGCTTGTCCTCGTGGATGGGCGCGCCCCCGGCCTCCCCGGCCGCCAGGGCTTGTTCCATGTTCCCGTAGGTGGGCAGGGGCTCGTACTCGACGTGGATGAGCTCCAGGGCCTCTTCCGCCGTGTCGGGGTCGGCCGAGGCCACGGCCGCGACTTCATCTCCCGCGAACCGGACCTTGTCCAGCGCCAGGATGTGTTCGTCGGGCTGGATGCAGCCGTAGGTCCTCTTGAGGGTGTCCGCCGCGGTGACGACCGCCCGGACGCCGCGCAGCGCTTCCGCGCGGGAGGCGTCGATGCTCAGGATCTTCGCGTGGGGAAAAGGGCTGTGGAGGATCTTTCCCCAGAGCATGCCGGGGAGGATCAGGTCCGAGACGTACCGCCCGCCGCCCCGCGATTTCTCGGCGGCCTCGATGTTGGAGGCCCGCGTGCCGATGACGGAGAATTCGCTCATGCCGGTCCGCCTCCCGAGAGGATCTTGCCGGCCTCGTGGACGGCCTCTCGGATTTTCTGGTATCCGGTGCAGCGGCACAGGTTGCCGCACATCCACAGGCGGACTTCGGCGTCGGTGGGGCTGGGGTTTTCGTTCAGCAGGGCCGCGCCGCACATGATCTGGCCGGGCGAGCAGTAGCCGCACTGGATGGCCCCGTATTTCACGAAGGTCTCCTGAAGCGGGTGCAGCTTGCCGTCCTGAACGAGGCCCTCGATGGTCGTCACGCTCCTTCCGTCGGCGTCCATGGCGAGGATCGAGCACGAGCAGACGGGCAGGCCGTCCAGGTGGACCGTGCAGGCCCCGCACTCGTGCTGGCCGCAGCCCTCTTTCGTGCCGGTGAGACCGAGGTCGTAGCGCAGGACGTGAAGCAGCGTGGTGTGGACCGGGACGTTGAGTTCCTGGACCTCTCCGTTGACCGTGATCTCGATGTCTTTGCGCATGGCTCCTCCGAAATCAGCCCGAGGCGCGCTGGAAGGCCGCCTCAAGGGCGCGCCGGACGAGGACCCGGGTCAGGTGAACGCGATACTTGCCGGAGGCGCGGACGTCGGTGATCCCGTCCAGTCCGTCCGTCACCTTTTCGGCCGCCGCCCGGCACAGGTCCTCGGAGAAGGTCCGGCCGGAGAGCAGGGCTTCCGTTTCGGGATGCCGGAAGGGCGTCGGCCGCGCGGCCCCGACGGCGATCCGGGCGGATCGGACGGTGTCGCCGTCCCGCTCCACCACCGCCGCGACCCCCACGACGGCGATGTCGAACCCGCGCCGCAGGCAGAACTTCTGGTAGTCCCAGCCGGCCCCCTCCGGGAGGGGGGGCACCCGGATCTCCGTCATCATCTCTTCCGGCTCTCTCCGGGTCTCGAAGGCGTCTTGGAAGAAGTCGTTGATGGGAACGGCCCGTTTTCCCGATTTGGAGGTCAGCTCGACCTCGGCGTCCAGGGTCATCAGGACCGGGCCGATGTCCGAGGACGGCTCGGCCAGGCAGAGCGCGCCCGCGACCGTCGCGATGTTCCGCACCTGGACGGATCCGACGTCGCTCGCGACGTGCGCCAGGTATTCACGGCCGTGATCGCCCCTCGCCAGATTCCGGTAGACGGCGAGGCCGCCGATGCGCAACGCCCCGCCGTTCGAGTTCTCGATGTAGTCCAGGCCGGGGATCTTCTTGACGTTCAGTAGGACGGCCGGGCGGGCGATGCGGAGCTTCATGAGCTTCAACAGCGCCGTTCCGCCCGCGAGGATCAGGGATTCGTCCCCGTGCCGGGCCAGGAGGTCGCAGGTCTCTTCTACAGTGGCGGGCTCATGGTATTCAAATTGTCGCCACATGGAACTTCTCCGCCTTCCGTCGGACGGCAAGAGGCAGGCCGTGTTTCAGCCGCCGGCGGCGCCCGCCGCGCGGACGCCCCATCCCTTCCCGGGACGGACAAGGGCGTCTATATCCAGAAATCCGCCAACGCCTTCCGGGAACGGGTTTTTTTGGTTTGCAACACAGTGTACACTAATGGAGCCGCCGATTCATTGTCAACCCTTGAAAGGACCCGGGCTCAACGGCCCGGCGTTGTAAGGAGGAGTGCACGGCATGACGGCAACCGCCATCGTCAACATCGGAAAGCTCGTCTCCGGGGATTGCCGCCTGGGTCTTCCGGACGCCGACGCCGTCCTCATCCGGGACGGCCTGATCGACGCATTCGGCAGGCGGGCGGACATGGACCTCTCAGGGGCGGACCACGTGGTGGACGTGAAGGGGATGACCGTGGCCCCCGGCCTGATCGACGCCCACACCCACCCGGTCATCGGAGACTGGCACCCCCGTCAGAATGTCCTCGGCTGGATGGAGAGCGCCTTCCACGGCGGCGTGACGACGATCGTCTCCATGGGCTCGGGCATGGTCCAGGGCCGTCCTTCGGACCCGGCGGGCGTCAAGTCGCTGGCGATCCTCGGGGCCAAGGTGGGGCAAAACTATCGTCCCGGGGGCGGGCTGAAGTTTCACGGGGGGGCCGTCATCCTGGAAAAGGGCCTGGAAAAATCCGATTTAGAGGAAATGGCCCGGGAGGGCGTCAAGGTCGTCGCGGAGGTCGGGGCGGCCGGGCTCAACCGGCCCGAGGACATCGAACAATACCTGGATTGGGCCCGGGAGGCGGGGATGGTGGTCCCGCTGCATTTCGGGGGCCGATCCGTTCCGGGCTCGGCGAGGATCTATGCGGACGAGGCGGCCGAGCTCGACCCCGACGTCGTTGTTCACATCAACGGCGGCCCGACCTCGGCCCCGGCCGAGGAGGCCGAGCGCCTGATCGACGCCACATCGGCGTACCTGGAGGTGATCTACACCGGCAACTTCAAGACGATGTACGATTTCGTCATGCTCATGAAAGAGCGGGACCTCCTGCACCGGGTTCTGATCGGCACCGACAGCCCGGTGGGCGCCGGCGTCGTCCCCCTGGGGATGATGAGGACGGTCCTTTTTGTCTCCTCCTTATGCGGGGTTCCCGCCGAAACCGCCCTCGCCATGGCGAGTGGCACAGTCGCCGACGCCTACCGGCTGAACACCGGGAAGGTCGAGATCGGCCGGGAGGCCGACCTGCTGGCCTTGGACGCCCCCTGGGACTGCCACGCCCCGGACGCCCTCGGGGCGATCGAGTTCGGCGACGTCCCGGCGGTCGCGATGATCATGGTGGACGGCGAGGTCATCGCCCACCGGGCGAGAAACACAACCCTCACCGACCGGCGGATCAGCGTGGACGGAAAGGAGGCGACGTTCGCCTCGCGCGAGGCGATCATGTTTCGGTGAAAAAGGGGGCGGCGTCCGGGAAGTTTTTTGATCGGCGCGGGTTGCGTGAAAATGACTTCGACTTCTTGAAAAATGTATACTTTCCTTCTCGCTATCAACGTGGTTATCGAACAAAAGGAGGTCGCCAGATGGCTTCAACCGCAATCGTCAACATCGGAAAACTCGTCTCCGGCGATTATCGGACGGGTTTGCTGGACGCCGACACCGTTCTGATCCGGGACGGAAAGATCGCAGAGATCGGCAAGCAGGCGGACATGGACATCACCGGCGTGGACCACGTCGTGGACGTGAAGGGGCTGATCGTCTCGCCGGGCCTCATCGACGCCCACACCCACCCGGTCATCGGGGATTGGCATCCGCGCCACAGTGTCATCGGGTGGATGGATGGCGTGCTCCACGGCGGGGTGACGACCATCGTCTCCATGGGCGCCTCGACCATCCAGGGCCGGCCCTCGGACCCGGCGGGGGTGAAGGCCCTGGCCATCCTCGGGGCCAAGACGGGCCGGAACTACCGGCCGGGAGGCGGGCTGAAGGTCCACGGCGGGACCGTCTTCCTGGAGAAGGGGCTGACGAAGGCCGACTTCGAGGAGCTGGTCCGCGAAGGGGTCGGCGTCGTCGCCGAGATCGGCGGGACGGGCCTGTTCGAATACGACGACGTCAAGAAATACGTGGATTGGGCGCGGGAGGTCGGGATGGTCGTCCCCATGCACTTCGCCGGCCGGTCCGTCCCCGGCTCGGCCCGGCTCTACGCCGATGAGGTGCTGGCCCTTCAGCCGGACGTGGTGGTCCACATCAACGGCGGGCCGACCTCGGCCCCCACCCACGAGGCCGAACGGCTCATCGACGGAACGAAGGCCTACCTGGAGGTGATCTGCAACGGCAACTACCGGACGATGTACGACTTCGTCCTGCTGATGAAAGAGCGGGACCAGCTCCACCGCGTACTGATCGGAACGGACAGCCCGGTGGGGGCGGGGGTTATGCCCCTGGGGATAATCCGGACCGTCCAGTTCGTCTCGTCCATGTGCGAGATCCCCGCCGAAAAAGTCCTCGCCATGGCCACCGGCTCCGTCGCCGACGCCTACCGGCTGAACACCGGCAAGGTGGAAGTCGGTCGGGAGGCGGACTTGATCGCCATCGACGCGCCCCTGGACTGCTACGCGAGCGACGGCCTCGGGTGCATCGAGTTCGGGGACGTCCCCGCGATTCGGATGATCATGGTGGACGGGGAGGTGATCGCCCTCAGGGCGAGGAACACCACCTTCTCCGACGTCGAAGTGAGCGTCGACGGCAAGGAGGCGACGTACAAGACGCGCGAAGGCACGCTGTTCTCGGCCATCAGCGGCTGACGCCCGCGCCGGCCCCTTAGCCTTTCAGTCAGCCTCTCAGGGAGCGGGCCCATGCTCTTCAAGAACGCCACCATCGTCACGATGGACGCGGCGCGGCGGATCATCCTGGACGGGGCCGTCGCGGTGCGGGGCCGCCGTGTCGAGGCCGTCGGTAAGTCGCGCGAGCTGGGCCGCCGGTTTTCGACGGACGAGACGATCGACCTGCGCGGCGGGCTGCTCCTGCCGGGGCTGATCGACGCCCACGTCCACTTGGCCCAGGCCCTGATCCGCGGGTGCGGCGAGGGTCTCCCCCTCATCCGGTGGCTGACGGAGCGGGTCTGGCCGCTGGAGGGCTCATACGTCGGCGACGAAGGAAAGATCTCCGCGGAGCTTTGCGTCCTTGAAATGCTCAAATCCGGAACGACGACGTTTCTCGAAGCCTTCCTCGCGGAACGCTACGGCCTGGACGCCATCGCCGAGGTCGTCCGCGATTCGGGCATCCGGGGTTATCTCTCCAAGATGATCATGGACGTCCCCTCATACGCGGGCAAGGAAGAGGTCATGTTCCACGGGATGAGGGAGGACCCATCCACTTCGATCCGCCTGGCCCGGGAGATGCACGCCCGGTGGAATGGGACGGAGGACGGGCGCATCAGGGTCTGGCTGGGGCCTCACGCCATCGGGGCTTCGTCGGAAGAAGGTCTGCGGGGCGTCGTCGCGCTGGCGAAAGAGCTTGATACGGGGATCGACATGCACTTCTGCGAAACCCGGGATGAAGGGGTCTTCATCCGGGAGAGATACGGGTGCTCCCCGACCGGGTTTCTGGAACGGATCGGCATGCTGGGCAAGAACGTCCTGCTCATCCACAGCATCTGGATCGATCAAGCGGACATCGGGCGGATCGCGGCGACCGGGACGAACGTCGTCCACAACCCCTCCGCCAACACGAAAATGGGCTCGGGGATCGCGAAGATCCCGGACATGGTCCGCGCCGGGGTCAACGTGGTCCTCGGTTGCGACGGCGGCCCCAGCAACAATACCCACGACATGTTCCGCGAGATGCGGCTTGGGTCTTATCTCCACAAGGGCGTCGCCACGGACGCCGCTATCATGCCCGCCGAAACGATGCTCGAGATGGCGACGGTCAACGGCGCGAGGATGCTGGGGGCGGAGGAGGAGATCGGCTCCATCGAGCCCGGCAAGCGCGCGGACCTGACGGCCGTGGACATGCGCGGCCCGCACCTGGTTCCCGCGCCCGATCCCGTCGGGACCCTGGTGGCGTCGGCCAACGGGTCGGACGTCTCCCATGTCATGGTGGACGGAAGGCTTCTCGTCCGAAAGGGGAAGGTCCTCGCGATGGACGAAAAGGGCGTTCTCAAGCGCGCGGCCAAGGCGGCCAAGGAATTGTACGCGAGAACCGGCGTGAAGATCCCCGTCGCCTGGCCCATGGAATGAGCGCCCCGCCCCAACGGGCCGGACCCACCCGGACGGGGAAACCGATGGGCGGGCCGCGGCGGCGGTTCCGTGTTAGATTTGTCATCTCGAATCAATAAGAAAGGCCGCATCGCACGGGAAGGCCTTGGACCGCTCCGTGGCCGGAGCGCCTCATGGACGGCTGAGAGGGGAGGAAGTGAAGATGGCAGAGACTTCTCCGCAGGGATGGGATGGTCCCATCGAGGACTACCCGCTGACCAACTATCCGGATTTCGAGCCGGGCGCGCCGCCCCGGGTCGAGGTTCTCGAGCAATACGGCTTCCTCGACGAGGTGGAAAACATCTGGGGCTCCCGTTGGGGGGGCGGACAGGGGATCGGCAGGCTGCGGGAGGTCGCCCTCATCTGGCCGACCGAGCACGAGGTGGACCCCCTGTGGGAAAAGGACCGCAACTTTTTCTTCCTCCGCCGGGTCCGCATCGACCTCGAGCGGCTTCAGCGCGGGTTCGAGAATTATGCCAAGCTCCTCGAGAGCCTGGGCGTCAAGGTCCGCTGGATGAAGGCGCCCCATAGCTGGGGGGCCTACGGGCCCATGCGGAAGCTGTTCATGGCGGCCTTTCCCCTCGTGATCAAGGGGGGCGCCATCGTCTCCCGCCAGGGGCACGCCTCCTACATCCGGGGGCTGGAGGTGAACTTCACGAAATTCTTCGCCGAGATCAATTGCCCGATCCTTCACACGATTCACGGCCACGGGATCTGCGAAGTGGGTGTTTTCGTGGCGGTGGCCGAAGACGTGATCATGGGCTACCGGTCCTGTTCGTCCAACGAGGACGGCCTGGCCCAGGTCCTCTCGGTGTTCGAGCGCAGCGGCGTGAAAGAGACCCCCATCGCCAACTGCGGGACCGTCATCAATGATTTCGAGGCGGGCGGGGAGTTCCATCTGGACATGGTCTTCGGCGTGGCCGATCTCCGGGTGGCGGTCGTCTACCCGGGATACCTGGATTACAACGTCTACCGCTGGCTGAAGGAAAAGAACTTCCGGATCATCGAGGTCCCGAAGGACGAGCACCACAAGGTTTATCCGGCCAACTTCATGGTCATTGAACCGGGGAAGATCATCATCGACGCACAGGCCAAGGAGACCATCAAGCGCCTGCGCTCGACCGAAGTCGAAGTCATCGAGTTCGACACCACCGGGCTTCAGGCGGGGACGAACGGGATCCGCTGCGTCACGCTTCCCCTCGTCCGCGACCCCGGTCCCGGCCTCGATGATTGACCGAGAGTCATCCGTGTTCCGACATTCAAGGAGAACGAACCCGTGAGTGGAGATCCCCGCTACAGCAAGCCGGACATGTACATCGTAACGCCCAGGGTCCCCCGCCAGCCGGCGGGCATCGCGAACTATTTCACCGAGATGACCCGCAAGGCGGAGGAGATGGGGTACGACCGCGCCTGGAACATCGAGACGAACGACCGGGACGCCTTCGCCCAGGCCACCCTCCAGATGCTGGGGTCCTCGACGATCGGCGTCGGGACGAACATCGTCAGCTACTTCAGCCGCACGCCCACGCTCCTCGCCATGGGCGCCTTTACGCTGGATGAGCTCTCGGGAGGACGGTTCATCCTCGGGATCGGCCCCGGCGGGACGCAGATCATCACCCACGGCCACGGGATCGCCTTCGAGAAGCCCGTCCGGCGCTGCCGCCAGACGCTGGAGATCATCCGGCCGCTCCTGCGGGGCGAGCGCCTCACGTATGAAGGCCCGGATTTTCACATCCAGCGGGACTTCCGCCTCCGGCTCGGCGTGGAAGGCCGCACGGTCCCCATCTACATCAGCGGGATCAATCCGAAGATGCTCCAACTGGCCGGGGAGATGGCGGACGGCGTCATCATGACCCACTTCCCCCTGGAGGCCCTCGAGGACGTAAAGAAGAACATCGCCATCGGCGCCGAGCGCGCGGGCCGCGACCCCTCCGAGGTCCACCTCTTGTCCAACCAGCCGGTCGGCGCGAACCGGGGGGACGGCCCGACGAACCTGCGAAAGGCCGTCTGCTGGCACCTGGCGTCGGAGACCTTCAACTGGTTCGTGGACCACACCGAGTGGGGGGAGCTGCGGGAAAAGGTCCGGAACCTCTGGTGGGAAAACCGCCGGGAGGAAGCCGCCGCGGCGGCCGAGGACAGCTTCATCGAGACCTTCGGCCTTGGATACAAGGACGACGTGATCCAGGAGCGGATCACGAAGTACCTGGAAGCGGGCGTGGTCCCCGTCCTCGATGTCCACGGCGTCCGCAAGGGACACGAGGAAGAGGACACGATGCACGTCCTGAAGCTCGGGACGGAAACGTTCCGGTAAAGATAAAACCTTGGGGGGACATTTTGAAAACTGTCCCCCCAAGCCCCCCTCGAAAACGTTCATTTTGCGAAAGGGGGCGGGCCTTTCAGGCCCGCCCCCTTTCGCAAGAAGCCTTCGGGATGGTGCGATTTGAAATCCTTGCCCTCACCCGCTTTACAGGAAAAAATCCCGGCTGTCGGCTTCACAAGTGAATTTCAAGCGGAAGCGGACGGCGGATTGACCTGTTCAATGGTTATCGCCGGGCGTAAGATACATATTTCAGGGACGAGGCGCGTCGGCACCATCCCGTTAAAGACCTTCATCCGCTAATTTATGCGGCGCCAAAGCCGTTCAGGTTCTCATGGCGCGAGTTGACCCGTGAGGGCCGCTCAACCCCTTCGTTACGGATTGGAACACCGATGAGCCGGAAAGAACTTGAGCTTTCGCCCGAAGCCTTGAGGTGGACGTGCGACCCGGAGATTTTCCCCTTCGAGACAACCGAGGGGTGCGAGCCGCTTTCGGGCATCATGGGCCAGGACCGGGCCGCCCGCGCCCTGGACTTCGGCTTGGGGATCGACCGGCCGGGATTCAACATCTACGTGGCGGGAATTCCCGGGTCGGGCCGGACCTCTATCAGCGTGGATTACTGCGAGCGATGGGTCGCGGACAAGCCCGTTCCCAACGATTGGGTGTATGTCCATAATTTCAGGCGCCCCGACCAGCCCGCGGCGCTCTCCCTGCCGGCGGGCCTGGGCAAGAAGCTCGGACAAAACATGGAAGAGCTCTTGCAGGACCTGCTCACCGATATCCCGAAGGCCTTCGAGGGCGAGGGCTATGAGCGGGAGCGGCGCCAAGTGGTGGAGGAGAGTCAGGGCAAGCAGCAGGCCCTGTTCCGCGAGCTCGAAGAGGATGCGAAGAAGGAAGGGTTCTCGATCCGCCCGACCCAAGTCGGCTTCGTCCTGGCGCCCATCATCAACGGCCAGACGTTGAGCGACGATCAATACAACACGCTGAACCCCGAGGTGAGGGAGGAGATCGAGAAAAAGCGGGCCGCCTTTAACCAGAAACTCGGCGATTTCTTAAAAAAGATGAAGGGCCTTGAAAAGGAAATCCGGGAGCGGGCGCGCGCCCTCCAGCGGGAGGTCGGAATCCAGGTCATCGGCGTTCTCATGCAGGTGTTGCGCGAGGACTACGCCGAATCCCCCGAGATCCTGAGCTATTTCGACCAGGTGCAGGAGAGCATCCTGTCGCGCTTGGATGAATTCCGAAAAGGCGTCCAGGAGACCCCGGGCGAAGGCGCCGTCAAAGCGGAGGGCGGGGAAGGCGGCGAGGGCGGGGGGGCCGCGCCGGCCGGTCACGAGATGCAAATCACACCCCCGGGCCGGGACCCGTTCGCCCCCTACCGGGTGAACGTTTTCGTGGACAACGGCGATCTGGAGCATCCCCCGGTCATTTTCGAAAACAACCCGACCTTTCAAAACCTGTTCGGGTTCATCGAGAAGAAGGCGTCCTTCGGAACCTACATCACCGACGTCAGCATGATCAGGGCCGGTTCGGTCAGCCGGGCGAACGGGGGGTATCTCGTTTTCCACGCCCTGGACGCCCTGACGAATCCGGGCGTATGGAACGCCCTGAAGCGGACCCTCCGGACGGGCCAGGTTCAGATTGAGGAATTGGGCGAGCTGATGGGGTGGGCCACAATGGGCGGCATGAAGCCCATGCCCATCCCCACCGACCTGAAGGTCGTGATGGTCGGCAATCCCTACGTCTACCACGTCCTGCACCAGGTCGATGAGGACTTCCGCAAGCTCTTCAAGGTGAAGGCCGATTTCGACGTCCGCATGAGCCGGGAAAACGGGCGCCTGCTGGAGTACGCCGGCTTTATCGCCTGCCAGTCCGCGAATCACGGCCTGCCCCCCTTCCACCGGGATGCGGTGGCGAGAATCATCGAGCACGCGGCCCGGGACGTGGACGACCAGGACAAGCTCTCCACCCGCCTCAGCGAGATCCAGGACCTGATGTATGAATCGACCTACTGGTCCAAAGAACATGGAAATGAGGTGATCCGCAAAGAGGACGTCCAGCGCGCCCTGGAGGAGCGAAAGTCGCGATCCAACCTGACGGAAGAGCGTCTCCAGGAGCTCATCACCCAGGGGGTCATCCTGGTGGACATCACGGAAGAAGTGATCGGCCAGGTCAACGGACTCGCCGTTTACGACCTGGGGGATTACCGATTCGGCAAGCCGTCCCGGATCACCGCCCAAACCTACATGGGCGAGGAAGGCGTCATCAACATCGAGCGCGAGTCCAAGATGTCCGGACGGACCCACGACAAAGGGATCCTGATCCTGTCCGGTTACATGGGCGGCCAATACGGACGGGGCCGGCCGATGTCGCTTTCCGCCAGCCTTTGCTTCGAGCAGTCTTACGAAGGCGTCGATGGAGACAGCGCCTCCTCCACCGAGCTGTACGCGTTGCTCTCCAGCCTGTCGGGTCTGCCGATCCGGCAGGGCATCGCCGTCACCGGCTCGGTCAACCAGCACGGGGTGATTCAGCCCATCGGCGGGGTCAACGAAAAGATCGAGGGCTTCTTCCGGGTTTGCGAGGAAAGGGGGCTGACGGGGGATCAAGGTGTCATGATCCCGCAGCAGAATGCGTCCAACCTGATGCTCGATGATGACGTCATCGAAGCCGTCAGAGCGGGGAAGTTCCACATCTATTCGGTGTCCCACGTGGATGAGGGGATCGAGATCCTCACGGGGACGCCCGCCGGCGCGCCCGACGAAGAAGGCATGTTCACCGAAGGGTCGGTGCACGATCGGGTCGACCAAAGGCTCCACGAACTGGCCGAGGGCCTCCGCGAATTCGGACGGCCGGTGGGACCGGCGGACGGCGAAGAGGATGAGGAAGGGCATGAGAAAGACCCGGGACCGCCCTCTCCTCCCGGGCCGGCGGAGGGGGCCATTCCGCCGGAGCCGCTCCTGCCCGACGGCGAGATCGACCCTGAGGTCCTTGAAGAGGACGAGCCGGAAGAATGACGACCCCGATCCCGGCGAGGAATTTTTCTCTCAAAGCGCCGTTATACCCAATCCGGGGGGGGATCTCGGGAGCCGGCGGCTGATGCGGAGACGTTTCAAATTCCGGACCCGGCGCGTCGGGCGTTTCATCCCGGCGGCGGGTCTTCTGATCTCGCTCTCTTTTGGGGCCTTTTCCGCATCCGCCGGACGCCAAGCGGCCGGAAAACCGGCGCCCGACCTCGAGCTCCCGACCCTGCAAGGCAAATCCATAAGCTTGAAATCCTTGCGGGGCAAGGTGGTCTTTCTCAATTTCTGGGCGACTTGGTGTCTTCCGTGTCGGCATGAAATGCCCGCCATGGAAAGGCTCTACGGCAGGCTCAAGGAAAAGGGCTTCGAGATCCTGGCGGTGAGCATCGACGCCCGGGGCGAAGAGGCGGTCGCGCCGTTCGTGAAAAAGCTGGGGTTGACCTATCCCGTTCTCCTGGACCGCGACATGGACGCCTTGAGGGCGTTCGGCGTCCGCGGCATGCCGACGACCTTTTTGATCGACCGGGAGGGTCGCATCGCCCATCTGGCCGTCGGTCCAAGGGAGTGGGACGGAAAGGACGCCCTGAAGCTGATCCGTGGAATCATGAACCGAGGGAAGGTGTTGTGATGTCGTTTCTATTCCCCGGCCGGGGGCGCGCGCATGGACGCCGCCGAACCGGCCTGACGGTGTTGCTCCTGGGCGGATTGCTCTGGCTGGGGCCGGCCGCGGCCAAAGGGCCGGTCTCGAAGGGACACCCTCTCCGGCCCGCCTCGATCAACTTCCTGGACGCCATGAGTCTCGGCCTCCAGCCGCTGGACGGAAAGCGGGCTTGGGATTTCTCGCTTCCCGGGATCGATGGGAAAACCGTCCGCCTCGGCGATTTCCGCGGGAAGGTGGTGATCCTGAGTTTCTGGGCGTCCTGGTGCCCGGCCTGCCGGATGGAAATGCCGACGTTGGAGAAGATCCACAAGCGCTACAAGGACCGGGACCTCGCGGTCGTTTCGGTTTCCATCGACGCCCAGGGGAAAAAACCGGTCGTGCCGCTGGTGAAAAAGCTCGGGTTGACGTTCCCCATTCTCCTCGACCCCGGCCAAAAGGTGATGGACCGCTACGGCGTCACGCTCATCCCGACCGCGTTCATCATCGGACGGAACGGGGAGATGATCGGCAAGGCGATCGGCCCGAAGGATTGGGACGGAGAGAACGGGCGGAGAATATTGGAGAAGTTGCTCGATGTCTCCCGGGCGGCTTCACCGGGCGGGTCCCATTCCACGCTTCAAAGATAGAATCCCCACTTCCGCCGGGCGTTTTCGTCCTTTTCCCGCCGCTTTATCTTGCCCTGAGAATTGTTTTCCCGTTAATGTAGCGTCTCGAAAATGGCCGTGTGGATCGAGACCCGATTTGTCCCTTCCGGCCGGGCAAGCCAATCCATGAAAGCGCAAAACGAATCAGAGGGCGTTGAAGCGAAACCGGCGGGTCCTTGGGGGAAACTCGTCCAGACGGCTTTATGGGGAGGCTTGGCGCTCATATTGGCCGGAATCGTTGGGGGCGGGCTGCTGTCTTCCCTGCTGGGTCGGGGAGGACGCGAAATGCCCGCATATTCAACCGTCCCCGACTTCTCGCTCACCGAGCGGTCCGGCGTGAGCGTCACGCGCGCGACCCTTCTGCGGAAGGTCTGGGTGGCCGACTTTTTCTACGCGCGGTGCGAAGACACCTGCCCCCTGCAATCGGCTGAAATGGCCCGTTTTCAGGCGGATTTCGCCGGCGAAAAGGATTTCCGCCTCGTCTCCATCACTATCGATCCGCAACGGGATACGCAAGCGTCGCTACGGGAGTACGCCGACCGCTTCGGCGCGGATGGGGAGCGGTGGCTCTTCATCACTGGGGATCGGAAAGCGATCCATGACCTCGTGCGGAATGGATTCCGTCTGAGCGTCGCCGTTTCGGAAAAACCCCGCGGATCCGCAATCCCGGCCCCGCGACCCGGCGATGAACAGGGGGCGAGTCGCCCTCGCGACGGTCCGGACATCGGGGCCGCGACCCGGTTGCCGGGAAGGATCCTCCGGATCTTCGAGGCGCGCGCGGCCTGGGCGCACCACCCCGCTCATATCAGCTCCAAGTACACTCACAGCTCCCGGTTCGTCCTCGTGGATCGAAACGCGGTGATCCGCGGCTACTACCACAGTGACGACGCGGAGGCGCTGGCCCGGCTGCGGCGGGATGTGAGAACGCTCCTAAAGCGGTGAAGACCCGGGACGGTCCAAGGGCCCCCCGTTCCGCCGCGTCGGCGATTGGATTGGCGGTCGACGGCCAGGCCCGGACTGCGGCCCGGCCGGCCTCAGGAGCCCGAGGCGGCCACCTGTTTGTCGCTGAAGAGCACGCCTCCACTCGCCCAATTGTCCGGGGGCACGTCGTGGAAGATGACAGTCACCGCCGCCATCGGCGCTCCGGAGTGCTTGGAGATGCTCTCGGCGACCTCGCTGGCCATCTTGGCTTTGGCCTCCTTGGATCGGCCTTCCAGCAGTGTGATGTGCGCAACCGGCATGGTTGAACCCTCCTGGTGTCGAGAAAACGAGACCCCCCCGTGGAAGGGGAAACCGAACTCGCTCGGATTTCATGCGATTATAACCCAATTGATGGACCCCGCCCGCCGGTCCGGCCGGCATGTTCGCGCGAATCGGCCGCGGGGCGCCGCGACCTCCCTCTCCCCCGAGATGAAAGGAAACGGCCATGCCGGAACCCGGCGACGTCGCCCCGGACTTCTCTCTGCCGGACGCGCGGGGAAAGATCCACCGGCTCTCCGACTTTCGGGGCAAGCGCGTGGTTCTTTACTTCTATCCCCGCGACATGACGCCCGGTTGCACGAAGCAGGCGTGCGGCTTCCGGGACCATTTCGCCACCTACACCGATGAGGGCGTCGAGATCATCGGCGTAAGCCCCGATCCCCCCGAAAGTCATGAGGAGTTCGCGGCCGAACACAACCTTCCTTTTCTCCTCCTCGCCGATGTCGGCGCCGATGCCGCCGCCTACGGGGTGTACGGCGAACGGGTCCGCGACGGGAAAACATCCATGGGGATCATTCGAACAACGTTCGTCATCGGACCCGATGGACTGATTGACCGGGTTATTCGGGACATCCAGACGGAGACGCACGCCGTGGACGTTCTCAAGATGCTGGGGGGGTCGGACACGTAAGAAAATCCGGACCCGTGGGTTTTCGAGCCCGGACGCGGGACGACGTGGAGGCCGCGCCGGCGGTCCATCCGGCGGGGACGCTCTGAGTCAGACCCTGAAATCAGGACGGGATGATTCGGCCAAGGACTTTCAAGCCCCGCTGCTCCTCGTCTTTCCCAGGTCCCGCAAGAAGCCTGGAAAATGTTAAAATGTCGGCATTGCCCCCATGTATTCTTGTTTGAAAGCGGCGCCGAAGCCCCTTTGAACCGAGAGGAGAGAAGCTCAATGAAAGAAGACCCGGCCTTGGGTGAATGGGGCGATCCCTCGAGCTCCGCGCTGATCCTTGTGGACGTCCAAAACGACTTCTGCCACCCCGAAGGGGGCCTGGGCCAACGGGGCGTAGACATGGGTCCCATTCAGGAAATGCTTGCGCGCCTGATGCGTTTGATGGAAGAAGCCCGCGGAAGCGGGGCGCATGTCATCTCGCTTTGGACGTCCCATTGGCCGGAGCGGACATGGCCCGCCTATCACAGGATGGAACGGTTCAAGTTTGATTCGGCGGACCCCGGCTCCGACTACACCCCCCTGGTGGTTGAAGGGACCTGGGGCGCCGACATTTGCGAGGGGTTCGAGCCCCAACCCGGAGAAATTCTCATCAAAAAGAACCGGCACGGCGGATTCACGGGGACAAACCTCGACCTCGCGCTCCGGAGCCTCGGCGTGAAGACCCTCATTCTGACGGGCGTGGCGACGAACGTATGCGTCGAGAGCACGGCCCGCGAAGGCTTCATGCTGGATTACAACGTGGTTTTGGCCGAAGACGCCTGCGGCGCCACGAGCCATGAAGAGCACGAAGCGACGCTGTTGACCTTCCGCAAGTATTTCGGGCGGGTTGCGACGGTGGATGAGGTTGTCGCCGCCTGGGCGGCGCGCGGCGCGGCGGCCAAAACATAGACGGACCCCGCGGGCGAAACGTCTGGAACCTGGTCTTGAATCACCAACCAATCGCTGTCGTGAGCCGGTCGTCGCGGCGGTGAACGCCGGCTGTCGGCCCGGAAGGTTGAATCCGGTTAGATACGGACGCTTTTCGAATGGGGTGGAGACGCGCCGGGCACAGCCCCCGGATTGCATCGGGCCGCCCGGGGCCTCAGACGCGCGCGCTTTCCTCGAGGCCCTCCCGGACGTCCCGCTTGCGGACCCTCTCTCCGTGTCCAATCCCTTCGCACTCCCCCCGCACCTCCGCCCAGGCGGCGGGGCTTTCGACGTTCTCGGGCCAGTAGGGATAGGTCCGGCATTGGACGAACTTGACCGGGTGGATGCCGCAGGTGTTTTCTTCTTTCCGGTAAAAAGGGCAGACCTCTTGCGGGCTCATGCGAAGCTCGTAGCCGCGCTCACCGGTGATTTTTTTGGCGAACCTGCTCAGGAACCGGCGGACCGGGATTCCCAGGTGTCGGGCGATGGGCTCGACTTCCTCGCGGTTGAAATAGACGTGTCCGGGTTGCTCGCAGCAACGCCCGCACTGGGTGCAGCGAAAGCGCGATCCGCGGAGAATCTCCCACCAATCGGGGTTGAGCCGGTCGGTCATTGTTTCCTGTGGCCCCATTCGCCGCGGAACGGGGCGCGGGTCGCGGAGTCGGTCAGGACTGTCCGCCGACGTCCACTTCGTCGGCCGAGTGAATCATGAACTTTTCCGGATCGAGCCGCGTCATCAGGAAGTCTCCGGACTTTTCCTGGATCTGGCGGATGGCGTCCTCCTCATCCTCCGCCTGGACCTGAACGATTCCCGCAAATGAGAAGGTGACTTCGAAGTGATTCAGCGACATGGCAACGCGCGCCCCCCCCCCCGTGGATGCCAACGGAGGCCGTCCGGGAATCGGGGACTCTTCCCGGCCGTCGAATAATATTGTGCGGATGGGGGCGGCCCGCAACCGGGAAACCCGCATGCCGACTGAAAATCCAGGCGGGCGCAACATCATCGGGCGGGACGCAAGTCCCGCCCCTTGGAGCGTTGAAGGGGGCCGATTTCAGCCGCGAGTCGGGATTCTTGCCCCAATTTTTCGGAGAGAACCCCCGTTCCGCCGGAGCGAGGCATTGAGCTCTTTGAGGGTGAGTTCTCCCACGAGATAACCTTCCAGATAGGCGCGCGCTTCGGTGTCCGGGATTTGAACGGGCGGATGCTTCATGGTGTAGGCGGAGACCGGCAGCAGGGCGCCCGCATCGCCCCGGGTCCGGGCCAGTTTGCAGAAACGAATGGCGTCGACCACCACGCCCCCGCTGTTGGGGGAGTCTTCGACCGAAAGGCGGAGCTCCAGATGCAGGGGGATGCCCGCGAAGCCGACGCCCTCCATCCGGATGAAGCAGACCTTGTTGTCGTCCTGCCAGGGAACGTAATCACTCGGCCCGATGTGGATGTCCTGATCCTTCAATCGAACGTCCAATTGGGACTGAACCGCCTCGGTCTTCGACCGTTTTTTGGAGACCAGGCGGTTTTGCGCCTTCATGTTCAGGAAGTCGGTGTTTCCGCCGGTGTTGAGCTGGTAGGTGCGCTTGAGCTCGACGCCCCGGTCCTGGAACAACCGGACGAGGTTTCTGTGAACGATGGTGGCGCCCACCTGGGACTTGATGTCATCGCCCACCACGGGAATGCCGCGGTCCCGGAAGCGTTTTTCCCACGCGGGGTCCGAGACGATGAACACCGGCACGCAGTTGATGAGGCTCACGCCCGTATTCAGGCAGCATTCGGCGTAGAACCGGACGGCCTCCTCGGATCCCACCGGCAGGTAGCAAATCAGGATCTCGGCCCCGCTTTCCCGCAGGACCGCCTCCACGTCGCAGGCCGCCCGGTCGTTGGCCACGAAACTGCGTTCCGGGGGGTAGTCCTTCATGTGGGGAGCGACGCCGTCCAGGAGTTCGCCCATGTGGACGCTCACACCGTAATCCGGCAACTCCGGGAGGATTGTCGCGGTGCAATTGGGGGGGGCGAAGGCGGCTTCGTGAAGGGGTTTTCCCACCTTTCGGGTGTCCACGTCAAACGCCGCCACCGGCCGAATGTCGAAAGGGCGGTGCCCCGCCAGGTCGAAATGCATCAGGCCGAAGGCTTCGGCCTCCGGCGTCTGCCGGTAGTACTCGATTCCCTGAAGGAGCGAGCTTGCACAGTTCCCTACTCCCGCTATCGCAATCCTAATGGGATCCATATGTTCCTCCTTAATCATAAAGCCAATCATCGACAATCGCCCGGCGCCGTTGCGAGAACCACCGTCCAGACGAAAGGGATGTTGCCGGAATGCGCGCTAACCAGCCCTCATGCCGCCTGAGACGATGCTTCCGAGTGCAGGCGATTGTTTATCGCGATCCGCTCCTGGAATCCGCGGCTGCCTTCCCCCGCGATTTTTCTAACGGCATCGAAGGGTCCGGCTCTCGTCCGCTCGCCTCGCAAAAAAAGCCGGACCCCGGTTTCCTCCGGGCGCGCTTTCGCGGATGCAACCGCTCGCGCCGTCCCTCGGAATATCCGGATGCTGGAATCAGGGCTATCCATACATTGGAAGAACGAACGGTGCATTTTCCCAAACCTGCCTCGGATTTGTCAAGTGTGTGTATGGGTTCAAGACGTATGAGACACGGGGGCCGTTTTTTTGAATGTTTCCAGGGCCTGGGCGGGCGTCAGGTAGTCCAGGTTCTGGTGAGGTCGAATATGATT
>PVBE010556532.1_pt1 | contig 20598 bp, 4 predicted proteins | sample 1631181 | NCBI WGS metagenome assembly PVBE01 (sample SAMN08397723, study PRJNA350692) | Marine metagenome, whole genome shotgun sequencing project. | isolation source: water | place: Pacific Ocean | collected 2012-04 | reverse complement strand
TCTGAATCCGGCTCCGGCTCCGGCTCCGGCTCCGGCTCTGGGTCTGGGTCTGGGTCTGGGTCTGGGTCTGGGTCTGGGTCTGGGTCTGGGTCTGGGTCTGGGTCAGGGTCAGGGTCTGGATTGGTGTTGTTCGTTTCATTTCCTGGCCAAATTACTGTGAATGTATGTTGTAAATTTGAATTTGGACAATCATGCCAATTGTCTTCCTCACCACAGTTCAGGATGGTCGCCTCAAAGTTAAGCGTAATTTCTGTTCCGTTCGGAATTGATTCATTCAAGATGAGTTGCCAAGAATGGTTGTAAGTAGAATTGGAAAATATGAGATAATACCATTCTGCCATTCCAAGGAATCCCTCTACAAGTGAGTGGTCAGCAGTTGCATTGACCCCAGGATAATGAATATCCTTGTCACAGATGTTAACTAAATCCAGAGTGATGTAGAATGTTGCATTGACTGTTAGATTGTCAACCGTGAGGCAGTGTCCATCTGGTTCCCTAGTTTCATTCACAATTAGCACATTTGACTTAAGGAAAACAGCCACACTGTGTGGGGGCAGTGTGAAACTATGTTCCGAATCCATTGGGATGCCACTCAGTGTATCGTTTGCATACCACTCCAAATCAAGGTCAAATTCAGCATCTGTGATGCCACGATTCATTGCAATGACTGCTTGGTCTGATTCAGTTGTCATTGACCAAGCAATCGTATCTGTAGAGTTGGAAAGTGAAGCGTATGTCCCTCGTCGCAGGGCTTCAGATTGAAGCCTCATCTGGCCAAGGGCACTGATGTTCTCATTCAGTGATTCTTCTCGTTCGTTACGGTCTGTAGTGTTGCGTAGAATGTGTCGATTATCTGGATCTGCTCCACCGAATTCCCCGTACTCATCACCTTGGTAAATAGCAGGAGAACCCGGGGTTGTCAACAACCACGTATAGGCTTGCAATGCTGCTTGATAGGGCTCATCAGTCCCTGGTTGTCCGGGTAATCCGTCTTCACTCCATTGATTCCATTCATCCGCAGTTCCAGAGTCCGCGCGACTTGTGAATCGGGGCACATCATGGCTGCCAACAAACGGTACCATTGTCGCACCATCCACATACTGATCCTGACTGCGAGCAGTCCAGTAATCCAGATGCTGGTAATCCATATCTCCCGAAGTAAACACGTTATCTACCACAGCATGATAGAGAACGAAATCAGCTTGACCATCAAGCGCATTGGGGCCAATGTAGTTGTTGATTGTACCATACTGCTCGGCATTTTCCTCCAAGGTATGACCAGACCATCCCATCGCAGTCTCACCTTTGAGATAGTAATCAGTACCTGCCGTTTCAAATCGCTCATTGATGCGTACTGCAAGATTGGTAATTGCAAGGTCTTCCACGTGCTTGACGGCATCAAGTCGCCCTCCGTCGAGGTCGAAATATTCCATCCACCACATTACGTCGGAGATGAACTGCTCGCTGGCATTACGTACACGCCAATTTACGTCAGGCATATAGGAGCGGAACAAACAGTCGAGACGGTTCTCAGTCCAACCACAATTTTCCTCCCCGCAAAGACAACCATCATTGAACCAATCTGGATTGTCTGTGTAGTAGGGATGGTCTTCGTGAACATGGTTAATGACAAAATCACCGAGGACGCGGATGCCTGCATCGTGGGCGGCTTCAACCAATCCCATCAGTTCAGCCTCTGAACCCAAACGAGGATCAACTTCCCTAGCAGCAACTGGCCAATACCCATGATATGCGGAAACTTGGTGCTCTTCATCACTGGCCAATCCAGTCCCATCGGCAGCTGTATTGAACGGAGTTAACCAGAGGGCATTCACCCCAATATCTGAGAAATATCCAGAATGTATCATCTGGGTGACGCCCGCAAAGTCGCCACCCATCCAATCTGCCCCTTGTGCAGCACTTGTCGAAAGAGGGTCATTGGACCCATCTCCATTGACAAAGCGGTCTGTCATCACCATGTAAATGAGGGCATCACCCCATACAAAATCGGCTTGAGGGCCATTCCAAAATGGAAGCAATAAATCTTCAGCAACATTTCCATCGACATCCACTCCAGTGATGTGGAGAGTGGTCTTTCCCTCAGGGAATGTTGTGAGGTCAAGGGTCCATGTCCACGTCTCTTCATCCCACAGACCTGTTGCCAATGAGAGTGGTGTCGAATCTGGGGCACCACCACCTGTTCCAGCGTGCCATAACACAGTCAGTACTTCATTCTCAATAGAATGGGAAAACATTGGCTTTGACGGGTCGGGTACGCGTACAATACTATTCTCAAAACCTCCGCAATAACCCCGGTAAGGTTCGGATGGGTCAAAAATCCAATTATCGTCAACAATCAATTTGTAGCAATACATTCCTGGGTCCAAATCTAGTGAGGCTGACCATTTTCCACCGATTTCAGATAAATTGGTTCGTTCATCCCAATCATCCCATTCCCCAGAAACTTGGACTGTTGTCGCTGTACCGTTCCATGAAAAATCAGTTAAGGTTGAGCGCTGACGTACTGGATTATCATCTGCTGTGGCAATGATGGGGAGGGATGCTGCGATGAGCAAAGTCACCAGTAACATCGCCTTCCTCATGGTGTTCACTCCTTTGGGAAGAGGCTGTTTGCAGTATCAACAATTTCGTCTATATGTTTGCATAAGAATCCCTTGACAAAATCATTTACAGGGTTATTGTAAACCTCCAACGGCGCACCATGTTGCTGTAATTCACCTTGGTCAAGAATCGCGATTCGATCAGCCAAAGTCATCGCCTCAATTTGATCGTGAGTGACGTAAACTGTTGTAGTCCCAAGTGTTTCGTGTAATCGCTTAATTTCTGCACGCATTTGATGTCGCAATTCTGCATCTAGATTTGAAAGTGGTTCATCCATGAGGAGAACCTTTGGTTGACGAATTAAGGCCCTACCAAGGGCCACACGTTGTCTCTGACCACCTGAGAGTTGCTTGGGTTTCTTGTCGAGTTGATCATCCAATTCCATCAAATTAGAAATCTCAAGAACACGTGTAACAATTTCATCGTCAGGCAATCTACCCTCACCTTTGGCCATTCGTAAACCAAAAGAAAGGTTCTCTGCAATTGTCATATGTGGATAAAGTGCATATGATTGGAATACCATACCTAAACCACGTGCACCAGGCGGCAAATCATTGACCAAGGCACCATCAATCTGTATGTGTCCTTCACTAACATCTTCAAGTCCTGCCAACATTCGTAATGTGGTTGACTTCCCACATCCACTCGGACCTAGTAATACGAGGAATTCTCCATCTCTGATTTCCAGATTAAGGCCTTTGACTGCCTCAAATCCATTCTCATATCGCTTTGTAACATTTTCATATCGTACTTCAACCATTCAATCACCCTTTGACACTACCTGCACTCAATCCCTGAATCAGGAATTTTTGGAAAACAATGAATAAAATTACGACTGGAATGCTAACAAGTAGGGAAGCCGCAGCAAAGTCACCCCATGCCTGTCCTGTAGAAGAAATAAGACTGGCTAGCCCCACAGGCAGTGTGTACATTTCGTTTGATGTATTGAATGTCAAAGCCAATAGATATTCATTCCATGCAGCTAGGAAACTGAACAATGCCGTGACTGCAACCGCTGGAAGTGAGAGTGGTAAGATGACCTTCCAGAATACTTGGAATTGATTGCAACCATCCAACAATGCCGCTTCTTCCAATTCCCTAGGGACAGTGTCAAAGAAGCCCTTCAGCATCCAAACACAAAGTGGCAAAGCCGTCACAGAATAGGCTAAAATCAATCCGAGGCTTGAATTCAACAACCCTAGGGATTTCATGACCATGAAATAAGGAACTAGAATGATGATGCCGGGGAACATTTGCACAAGTAAAAACGCGAACATTGAGCCTTCTCTTCCTCCAAAACGGAAGCGACTGAAAGCATAGGCTGCTGGAACTGCGAGTGCTAGACCCATGAGGGTGGTGCCTAAACTAACAACCAAGGAATTACGCATCCAAATCCAGAAACTGGAATCTGCAGACAGCATCTTTGAGAAGTGCTCTCCAGTCCAATCTGTGACCCCAATATCCCCACCTAGAATGTTTCCAGGTGACAAAGCCACATCAAGAATCCAAAGTACAGGAAGCAAGACAAGCATGACGGCATGAAGGAGGAAAATGTGTGAACCTATCGCTCCCAAACGTGGCGCAATGGACTTGTTTCTCGCCAAACCAGATTCTGCACCTTGTGTCGATAAGGTGCCCTTTGCCCAAGATGAAATCACAGGCGATGATAGCCACCATAGTGAGAGTGAAGCGGGTCCAATCAACCATAGTGTAGACCAAGTATCAATCAGCATCTGCATCCCGACAGAATAGTGAATGACTCCAATAATCATGACAAGACCTGCTTTCCCTAGAGCTACGTCTCGCTTCCATGATTTCTCACCGTCTGGCAATACTAGCCAAAGCACGAACAATGCAAATGCTCCGAGTAGAGAAAGTTGTAGTGCAAACCAATCTCCACGAATCCATTCAATACTAGATAGTAGAACATTCATTGCAACTGCGATGGGCAACCACAGGCGTAGTATCGTGATTTCCTGGGGAACATACCATCTCTGTGACAAGGATTTCATGCACTCGCCTCCGTTGCATTGGTTCGTTTCATGTACACCCAAGAGAATGCCACAAGCATGATGAAAATGACCACTGACCATGCTGCTGCAACACCGTAGGCCCCATCTCTGAATGCTACATCATACACGTATGTGATCAGAATATCAGTCTCCCCCGGTTCTCCAAATCGTAGATTGGGACCGCCATCTGTCATCAAATAGATGACGTTGAACATATTGAATGTCCAAATGAATCCAAGTAGACTGAGGGGGACCAACGCACTCTTGAGGTTGGGTAAAGTGAGGTGTCTAAATTGATGCCAAAGACTGACACCATCAACATCTGCTGCCTCGTACATATCTTGAGGTAGGGCTTGAATTGCACCACTCAATGACATCATCATAAACGGCACACCTAGCCAAATATTGACAAGTATAACGAGGGTTTTTGCCCCAGTTGGATCAGCAAGCATCTCAAAGTCTGTTCCTAGCACTGAATCAATCAGTCCCTCGGGTTGCAGCATTCCTTTCCAAACGAGTACCGATATGTAAGATGGAATAGCCCATGGAAGTAACAATGCAGTTCGATAAGCAGTCCGTCCCCTGACGTGTCGGTTGTTGAGTACAAGTGCTAAAACAAGGCCAAGACCAACGTGAGCAACAACATTCGCAACTGTCCAAATAAGTGTAAACAATGTTACTCGAAGGAATCCTGTCGATGTGAGAACTGTAACGAAATTCTCCATCCCCACCCATGCATTGTCTCCAAGGTGACTCTGGTCGGCATTGGTAAACGACAACCAAATACCGTAGATGACTGGGTAAAATGTCAATACTGCCAGTGCGATTAATGCCGGAGCAATGTATGCATGGGCAAATTTCCCTCGATGTTTTCCTTCTTTGGCATCACGCCAACGTAGGAAACAAAGCAAGGCAATTAAGGAAGTTACAATCGAACCAATTGCAAAAAGAATTGGACTGGTATCAGTAGGAGGGGGCAATGTATCGACAACTGAGGTTGTTGAATTGGTCGAAAAGTGTAGGGACGGTGCAGCGTCACCACCATAGTCTACGAAAACCTGGATTTGATGGTCCCTGCCAGGAATCATTCCAGTCAATCCACAGGTCCAATTTGTTGATGATTGTGGGACGACTGGTACATCATCCACTCGAAGTAATTCTACACCATTTGAAGTGCATGAATCATACCCTATACCATCTACTCCAAATTCACCCACCCATAGACTGGAATGGGATGAGTTGTCAACAAATATTTCGTATGAAATTGCTAGAGGGTCGTTAGGAACAGTGAGGGGGATTGTTCTGTAACCAGGGGTGAGGGGAAATGGGTCAGATGTCGATTGTCCTGATAGGAGGTTGTCCATTTCAGCATCTGCACCTTGAAGTGCCTCCTGAGCACTTGCGATACCCCCATGAACCTGCTCAAAGGCAGTGCCCAAGGGACCGTATACAATTGACATGGCGCGAGTTGTGGGAGCGGGAGTTGCCAATTCTGCCTGTTCAAGAAACCCTGCAAGGACGGGATCTGACTGAACTTCAGCATCCTGAGCGGTTTCCAACGCAGTTGGCATCGTCATTGTATCCAATGCAAATGACTTCTGAACGGATGGAGATGAAAGAAAAAGGGCAAGATTTGTTGAGGCAATCTTTTGTTCGCTTTGCTTGGAAATAGACCAACCCTTGTATGTTACAAGAGGTGAGGCACGCAACCCGGTCTCTGTGATTGTCGGCAACAAAGTCTGGCCAATGTTCAATCTACCTGCCTCATACGTTGCCCAGTTCCATGGACCATCAACAATCATGGCGGCCTCAGATTGAATGAATTGTGATTCCATGGTTTCCCCAACAGTCCCAGTTCGGACAACCTCGTGGACCTGTTCTAATGCAAGATACCACTCCAGGGCCTGGGCACTTCCATTTGAATCAAGAGTTGGATTTCCGGCCTCATCAAACAGGCTGCCACCGAATCCATTCTGGAAAGGGAACCACCAGTAAGCGACTTTGGTTGGTACAGCCAATCCATACACATCACCTTGAGTAAGGTTCTCAGCTGCAGAGAGCAAATCTTGTTCAGTCCAGTTTTCATCAGGATATGCTATTCCTTCAGCATCAAACAAATCTCTATTGAAAAGTAATGATAGACAGTCCTGACTTGCTGGAATTCCATACAAAGCATCCCCGTAACGCATAGCCTGTAACGCCTTGTCATTGTAGATGGCTCGTTCATTGGGTGTCAAATGGGGGCGGAGGTCCTCTAACAGAGGATACCCGTCTACTCGAACTTCACCAATTGCGCCAAGTTGATCACTTGACAGGCGAACAATATCTGGTGCTTCTCCACCCTGTGCTGCAGTAAGATAGAGTTGGTCGATGTCTCCAAATGGAACCCCTGTAACTTCAATTGATATGTGTGGGTTTTGTGTCTCAAAATCACTGATTGCATCTAGAAATGCAACTTCTTCTTGGCTTTCTGCAGCAAAGGAATGCCACACTTCCAATGTGATATCTGAACCAGAATCTGCAGAAGTAAATGCGGTTGGCAATAACAGGAGAAGGGCGAACATTGCGGGGTAAAATCGCCTCTCCATTGACATCTGAGGAAACCATCTCGCCTTTCACTCATTCCCCGCCTATGGCGGGGAATGACTCACCTTCGAATAGATGAGGCCAAAGCAAACGGCAATCCTTCTCCTGGACATGAGGGACACCTGCAGCCGCGAACCCATCAATTGCAATTTGTTTCTGACCGTTAAAACCAATGAAACCTGAACCTGGAATCCTCATACTCAAATCCGTGTGGTTATCACCAATGCTCACGATTTCAGAAGGATCGAGGTTGTGAATTCTAGCCAACTTTGCGACCATCTCGTCCTTGTGATGAGCCGGAACTCGAACTTCACCATCGTCGAGTAAAAAACCATCTTCATCGTATCTGAATCCGTTGGAAATCCAATCATCAACTTTGAGTAATTGCGCAATAGAACCGATGAGAAGATCTACCCCTGCACTAACAATGGCTACAATGATGCCGCGAGATTGAAGTGCATCTACCAATTCACGGGCACCTTCCATCAGTGTTACACCTTGATAACAACGCATCAATTCATCACGATGAATTTGAGGTTTGACACTCTTCCAAAGCCCGATATCATCAGCCATAAATTCAGCATCAGTTACCTCGCCTCGGAGGAAACGATCTAGCATTTCCCCACTATTTGTGCCAAAGTAGTCATGGATGATTCGCCAAGATGAGATAGTGTCAATCAATACACCATCACAATCGAAACAAACAGCCTTGACGGACATAAATTCACCAGAACGTACCGACGAAAGGGTATCCTGTCAAGAAGGAATGGGAGCAAGGACCCCACTCCGCCGAAGCGGAGTGGGGGCTCAGAGGGGGCACCCGAAGGCGCCCCACTCTGCCACCGTTCGGGTGGCCCCTGTGGTTCTCATTTAACTCAGGCTATTGCCTTCATGCTAGGTGGGTTATAGCTAACATCCCAAGTCATCAAGATAACTGCAGTGCCACCGGCTGGTGCATACTGCAGAGTTACCGTTCCTTGTTCGATAGGTTCCCCAGATGCCGGGTCAGTCATGCGAACATGAATGACATCGCTTGCACCAAATCCAGCAGAACAATCCACTGCACAATTGATTGAATCCTTGTAAGTCACCAATGCATCAGGGCTGTTGCTAGGAGCAAACCCGTAGACACCATTTGGATTGGCCAAATTGGTTCGCTCACTGTGAGCATCACCTGCATCATCTGTCCACTGAACAATGACATAGACTGCTTGAGCAGCTAGTTCGTTGTCGTGGCTAATGACGCTGATCTTCCAGTTCCAGAGGGTTTCGTCACCTGTGTGTTCAAACATTGCTTCACCATTGAAGGTCAAACGTGGGGTCGCCTTTCCAGTTGAATCTGTGGCTAGGCTATTTGCCCAGACATAGATTACACCGGATAGGACCACAGTGATTGCAACAAGTAGAATCGTTGCAATTACTGGGCTGACCGCCTCATCATCACCAGAGAGGGACTCCATGAGTTCCTCTTCATCTTCCTCTCGGCGTGAGCCCATGAGGAGGGCGCCAACGAAGGCACCGACCAAACTCACTGCCATGAGGCCCGGAGCGAAGCTAGCAACCGAAGTTGCTGGGCGTAGGCGAACCATTTGTGGTAGACCCTCTGCCGTATCGGTCGTAGTTAGGTTGTTGTTATCCCAATTCAACTCCTCAAGCTGTGGTCGACGGATGTCATCAATGATGTAGTCATTCGTGTGCGGGTTGATTGTTCGCACTTCGATGAAGGCTCTAACATACTTCGACGGGTTGTTGATCGTCACGTGCGCATTGATGGTTTCTGTTTCACCAACGTCTGGCACCTGACCAGCATCCCAACTCAGAGTTATCTGGTCCTGAATCACTGTCGGGTTGTCGTCCACATAGAAGTTGACTTGCAAATCATGCGGGTAGTTGTAGAGGGCCTGTTCATCACCAGTGTTGGTGACAACGACGTCCACAGGTATTCGAGTACCTGGTAGGACAGCCTTTACATTCTGCCAGTCAAATGTTTCTCCATCTACATTTGCTACGAAGTTGTAGTCAGCACGTGCTTCAGGAGTATTGATCACACGGATGTAAATCGTCTCACGGATGCTGCGCTGCTCATAGACACCAGATGGGCTCTGAGCATAGTCGATATGACTTGGCGCTTCTGCCGTATCGTTCAACCAAAGGTAGACCGTACAGTATACACCGCTTGCAGGTTGCATCTGGTGGACACCACCATCTGCGACACCGTTGTTGTCAGCGTCCTGCAAGAAGTCAATCTCCGATGTTGGAGCATCAGTTGCTGCATCGTCAATTAGATCAATCGATAGCGTGTCGAAATCGTTGTCGACTGTTATCGTGAAGTAATTATCGTATGAACACAAAGATGTCTCTTCAACGTCCCATGTCAACTGCGATAGAGGGTGGTCATTGTCAGACATTAGGCGACTTAGATCCCATTGCAAGTTGTCGGGGTTATCGTCATCTTCCATGACATCCCAGAACCAGTCTAACTGGAGAGAGCCATTGGCCGTTTCCACATAGATGCCCTCAGCTGCATTGAAGTCCGCGCCAGCATCTCCTGACAGGAGAACAGGCTGGTCGTTGACCGGGTTCACAATGAAGTTCACCGATACATCACCTGCATTCGCGTTTGCGTTTGCGTTGTCAGTCAGACTTAGAACGATGTCACAATCTCCACCAGCTTCGTTGTTGGTGTTTTCTTCAATTGTTAGTACGTTTGAGTCTATCTCTGTTGTGAAAATGGTTCCACCTTCACTGTTTGTACAGGTGCCCTCATTTTCAGTCCAAGTGTAGACTTGAGGCACTGCCTCATTGTTCCAATCAGTCTGTGTCTGCTCATTGCCCATATCGACGATGTACGAACGAGACGCGTTGGACGTGTCACCGAGTTCCTTGGTAATGAGACCGTTGAAGTTCTCATCGTGGACATTCAGGTTACCGTCACCATCATCGTAGAAGACTGGCATGCAGTCGAAGCGGTTCGTGTTGCAAATCACTGGTGCGTCGTTGACGTTCCAGATACCGACTTCCATCGTCTGTGTTGCACTGAGACCGTGGCTGTCTGTAACAGTCAGCTGTAGTCTGTGGCCACCGAACTGGTTCTCAAGTGTGTTGAGAGTCAAATCCTGGTTTGCCAGACTGTAGTCATACGGTGTTGGATAACTGTGCGTGTTCGACGCTGCGTCGGTCACAGTCCAAGTTAGGTCACCGGCTGAATCCTGATGGTCACTACCCTTGTCGGTCAGTGAAATCGTATGCGTACCTGAATCCTCATCGTATTCTACATCTACCAAGTTCTCAATAATTGGCTTGGCGCGCAGGATATCAATTGCGATATTCTGGTTGGTACTCATCACAACAGGTGCATTGGAGTCATCCCAATCCCAATAGTCGCCCTCTGAGTTTCGGGTCTTGACCAAGATTTGGTATGCATGTGGATCACCTGGAGCCGATCCAGTACCCACGTAACTGCGCAATAGCAGTAGGTGGTCATCCAATGTAACTGGGCTTAGTCCATCTGCCGGTAGGTCTCCTCCAACGAGGTTGAAGTTACCGAACTGACCGAAGGTCTGGCCCGAGGTTGTGCTTCCGTTGTACGGTTGGTCTGGGAACACTCCTGCAACTTGACCGTCTAGACCGTATGGAGAGTCCCACTGAACCATAGCGATCCAGCGAACGGACTCTGTCGGGTTTCCTAGGCAGGACCATGGAACACGGAACTCACTCAGTGGAATAGGTACACTGGGGTCCATGGCGATGTGCGAAGTGATCTGTGGACAGCTGGATGTTACATCGACCCAGTTGCCTGTTGGCATGACCTTGCGTAGACCCCAGTTGTTGAGATCCTCCATCCACAGCATGTAGTCTGCCTTGATTGGCAGAGTGTGCTGTGAGTGCCAGTTGTCGCCCGTTGACGAGCCGCCTGGAGCGGTGTCAAGGTAGAACAGACCGTCAGTAGCCGAGAAGGTTGGACCAACTAGTGCAATGAACATGTAGTTCGAATCCCATGTAACGCGCATGTGTGCCTGTGTGGTTGCGTTAACTGCAACTGCACCTGGCATCATGTCATCAGCATCATTCGCCATATTGCTACCTAGCCAGTCCCAAAGGACACCATCTACAGTGATGGTTCGGCCTGGGCTGCTGCGCCATGATGGGCTGACGTATTCTGCACGTCCACCCGGTACAGCAACTTGCTCGCCCGTGATTTGGTTGGTCGCCATAGCTAGGCTACGGATGTATAGACCAACATCACTGGTTGGGTTAGCACCATCGTGTAGGATGGTTAGCGATAGTAGGTTACCTTCGTGAACAATTGCATCTGCATGAACCGTCAACTTGCTTGGCATTAACGGACTAATCATAGAACCGTTGTTGAGCACACCGTTACCGATGCTGGTCACTGTTGAGAATGCGCCTGCATTGATTTGTGTTGCAACACCGCCACAACTACCCATTCCGGTAGTCATAATCCATGTTGGATCGGCCGAGTAGCACGAACTGGTATTTAGCCACGAGGCAGGTACGTCACCATACTGTGGATGGTTGAAGATACCAGACATGTTCTCAATGGTACCAGATGCGCCGTTTGCAGTCTTCAGAACTGTGTGTCCCTGAGCAATTCCACCGTTCCAGCGGAATTCATCATGTCCATCAGCGATAACACCGACAGCCGCGTTGACCGATAGGCCGGTCAAGTCGAGGTCGTCGTAACCGCTCTCAGACACTACCTTGAGACCTACACCGTAGGTTCCGTTAGCAGCCACTGAGGCACCGTTCGTTGATACATCTACATTGGTCACTTCAACAGCCGTTGCATCACCAAGGATGACTGTGCTGCCCGCAAGATGCAGGCTACCGCCATCCATGGCTAGACCAAGACCGTATCCTGAAATTGCCACACCGTTCAGTGTGATGTCATCGCCGCCACCAAGGACGTCGTAACCAGTTGTCTGTAGGTTGTTACCTTGACAATCTGCGACATTCACTGAACCAGTCATCGTGGTCATAGACGCACTGTAGTACGTGAAGTTGCCCACATTGGTGAACTGGTGTACGAAGGACGAACCGAGGTTCATCGTTCCACTGTTCCAGCTCTCTGCCTGACCAGAATCAGATGTGGTCGTGTGTGGGGTGTTGGTACTACCATACGCACGTGATGTCCAGCGCACTGAGTCACCCGTGCACACGCTGGTTAGGTGTGATGGGCTGTAGGTGCTCTGCTGGATGTCGACGCTGTGGATTCGACCTGCGCCGCCTCCAAGACCTTGGTACACTGAATTGTTGTCAGTAACCTTACAGCCGTCTGTGTTGACTGCGTTCATGACCGTCGATACAGAGTTGAACTCCATGAAGATCTCATCTAGACCACAGTTTTCGACAAAGATACCGACCGCACTGGTTGGTAGACGACCTGCTGTGAAGCCGATCGTGTTACTGTTGATGTGTACATCATTACCTGTGCGGATACCACTGATTGCGATACCACCGTCAGCATCGGTACAGGTGTTACCCTCAATTGTACCATGGCCGTTCAGCATGAAGATACATGCGTGTGCAGCATTGCTATCACCAGTAATATCGTTACCTGTTACAGTCCACTCGCGCGCGCCGCGCATGTAGATTGGGTTTTCAGAACTCAGCGTGTTGCCATCAATTTCGATATCATACAATGTGTTGTCCTGGCTGTAGATGGTATATCCACTTAGGGACGACATTGTGTTTCCATTGACCATGGCATCGTGCGAGTTCGAACCGAGGTAGAACCACATACAGAGGTTGACACAGTCTTCCATGACGTTGTTACTGACATCCAATCTGTGCTGACCGTTACCGTTGTATGTTGGTGATGTCGCATAGAAGTTGTTGGGTACGAATACACCAACACCACAGTTAACCATCTCGTTACCGGAGATTTCTACATCATCGAATCCAGAAGTCTGGATACACATATCATCGTAGTAAACAGAACCTGCACCATTTGCGATGTTTGTCAATGAGTCATAGTGAACCAACAGGCTGTTGGTCACTTCGAGATCACCGTTGTTCTGGTAGTAACCACTACCAGTTGCGATGCTCTTCAATCCTAGCAATGCGCTGTTATTGATGTGGTAGTTACCGTAACTGTAGGTACCTGAGTATCCTAGTCGGAAGCTGCTTGCAGCCTTGTTACCAGACTCATCACACATTGCAATGACTAATGTATCATCCATGTACATGTGACCCTGGTATGGATATACCGGGTAAATCGTACTCTGACTGTTAACACATCCTGTCACCAAGACGGTTGAACCATTGAACGATTGTCCCCCAGTTCCGATATCTGCATAATTGTACGGTGAATCCATCTGGATGACCATGTTCTTCATGTCACTACGAGAGTTGTAGTAACCAATCTCAAGAACACCATCAACAGTTCGGGAGCTTCGATAGTTCATTCCAGTACATGCTGCATGGGTGTCATAACTTGTCGAACTGTATGTGTAACACGTACGCGCGTCAATCGTGGCTGTCAATGCGGCGCTTGCCGAATTGCCCGATGTATCGCTTAGCGAAATTGTGTTCATTGCATAGCGGGCATCAATCACTGAACCTGAGGTGTAGGCAATGGTTGCAATTGTAACCATTTGATAGCCTGCAAGGTTCGGTGTTGTTACACCAGAAGCATCCTTTGACCATGTGATGAAGGACAAACCATTAACGTCACCGCTGGAGTCAGTAGATCCTGAGGCGACAACCATGTTGTCAGCATCCAGAATCTTGACTGGTGCTCCATCAACACCGCTTCCATCAGCAGTAATCTGTACCTCCAATCCTCGGAGTCGAGTGAACTTAGATGCGCCATTGGTTGTTACCTTGGATTCGGTGACATCACCTTCAAGGTAATCCATTCTAGCAGTGCCACTCATCATCACATCCAATGTGTTTCCAGACATTGTTGTGTCAGACATCGTCATTAGGCCGGCTCCGTTGTGGCATAGGCCCTTAGTAGAAGTGCTCACAGTCAATCCATCAAATTCCCAATCACCATCGTTCGAAGGTAGGACCTTCAGACCGCAGTTACCCGCGTTCTGGATGGTTCCACTCAATTCCATGTTCATGGTCTTGGATAGAACAAGACCGTCTAAGGACTGTCCATCTAGGTCAACGTTGGACATTACCAACTTGCCACCTGCGTTGCTGCCCATGCGGACACCGTAGCGTCCACCATCAACAGTAATCTGATCCATGGTTGCACCAGTACTGCCAGAGACGAATACGCCTTCATCAGACGGGTTGGTAATGGTGATGTTGGTCAATGCTCCAGATGCACGGTCGCCACCAATGTCGATACCAGTATCTGCGCCGGAAATTGCACCGTTGCTGATGTCTGCTGTACCGAAGTCACGACTGTAGTCTGCGCTCAGGAGGTTGGAGACTGTGCTTCCCGCACGGACTGAGATGTCCAAGCGGTCTTGGTAGTAGTCTGCACCGTAGTGGACCATGTCCACGTACATGACAACCTGATCGATGTTTGAACTGCTGGTGTCAACGATTGGGTATGCCAATCGGTAACCCGCTGGAACAGGGGTCGATGGGCCATATGCATAGTTCTGACATACGTTGTAGTTGTTCCACAATCCGTTGAATCCTTCAGGAGGTGCGAAATTTGTACCTCCATGATAGAAGGACGGCCAATAACTGCCCCAATACATGTATGGGTAGTAGTTGGTGTTCGCTGTTACTCCATCAGCACTCTCAATTCGGAATCCGAATTCGTTAGGCTCGTTGTTGTAGTTACCATTCATTGTGTACGCTCCACCGCCGTATTGGATGAAGTAGTAGTAGTACGCATACTGGTAGGAACCGCCTGGGTTGTATCTGTAACCGTATAGGTTGCAGTCCCAAACTGGCTGGCCACCGCGTCCACCATCGTAGGTGGCGACACCGCCGACACCCGATGCTGGGTCTGCGGCGCTGTATGGGTAGTATCCAGTGACACTCGAGTCTGTGACGTTGGTCAAACCATTACCGTCACCGTCATCGACTGCGATTCGCCAGCGATCTGTGGTCATGAAGTACTTGCCGTAGTACGAACCGCGTGCTGGGTCCGAGTTACCGCCACCATAGACAATGTTGGTTCCGATTTGCACGTAGTTGTTGTTCTTCGCGAACGAAGTGATATCAATCGCGTGCGTGGTCCAACCTGCACTCTGACCGCTGAGGATGGTCGAACGGTAGAGAGTTGGTAGACTCATTCCGCCATCAATGTTCATACCGACTGTGTTGTCAGTCAGAGTGAAGCCGTCGATGGTTGGTGCTGCGTCTGTTACGTCAATACCCACTGCCGAGTTCTTGACAAGGATGTTTGAGAGACTGCTAGCCGCCGTGTTGGTCAGGCGGACACCAATTCCTGAATTGACGTTCTGTACAACTGCGTTGTTGACAATCATCGTACCACCATCGACATCGATGGTTGCTGTGGATGCGGCAGCGTTCGGACTACCGTAGGCAGTCGAACCATTTCGCATCTCTAGCGTACCACCATCGCCGACCGATAGGCCACCGTTCATGTCACGGATGGAACCTGCGTCAATGGTCAACTGACCATTGTTTGCAAGATCCATCGACCATGGGTATGTACTGGACTGAGCCTTGATGTGACCGAAGTCGCCATCCCACTCACTGATGAGTAGCTCAGCACCATTACGCAAGGTGATTGTCGGATTGCTGCCTGATGAAACATTCATTCGTAGCGAAGTTCCCTGAAGGTGCACACTGCAACCGTCCAAGACCATGTCCGCGGACAAGGTGATGATTTGACGTGTGTAGGTGTAGTATCCATTCAAAGACGATGCCGAATCGTTGGTGCTGAAGAACGTACAGTCCTTCGTTGCGCCACCGAAGTCCATCGGGAATGCCTCAAGACTGAGGTAAACGTGTCCGCCAACCTCAAGAGGTAGGTCCGATTGTCCAGCGAAATCAGGGTTGTGATCTGCTGTGTACCATGGGTCCGTTGGTGTTGTGACGTTTTGTCCAGCACCACCGGATGCACGGAGGGTGTGGTCAGTGTACGATGCCACGTTAACCGTGTTACCGTTGCTGTCTCTTTCGAAGAGATCTGTGACCAACCAAACGTTTGCATTCCCAGAGGAATCAGTCTTACTGGTTCCAACTTGGAACAATTCCGTGCCAGTGCTGTCGTGAACCGATGCTGCAACATTGTGGTTTGGCTGCATAGCGTTACCACTGTTACCTGAACGGTAAACCGATACAGTTCCAGTACCACCATAGTAAACCTTGGCGGAATTGGAGGTTGTTTCAACCCAGCAGGCCGAGAAGTTGGCGCTGTTGCTGGAGTCAAGACAGTCATTTCCTCTGAAGTTCACATCAATCAAACGGATGTCACCGTTGGTACTTGCAGAAGCAAGGTTACTGCCCCATGCGGTCTGACCTGTGACGGTCATCTCAGCAAGTGTCACAACGCTGTTTCGTGCGTACACGAAGTTGTTGTTGTTGTTGTTACCACTCATTGTACCATCTCCGACAGTGATGACGTTGCTGCTTGCAGATGAAGTACAACTTCCAGTCACCCATGCACCGTTGGTACCACCGGAACCAAGGGTTACATCGCGCAGGTCAACTCTCCAGCCACAACCATTGATGGTGAGGCCTTCAGCCGTAACTGAGTTACCAGTGACCAGGTCTGTGCTTGGTGCTGTGCCCGACATTTGTAGGGCACCACCAAGATCAACATTGTCCAAACTGGAAGGCTGTGTGCGTGCCATTGTTAGGCCACCATCTGCTTCAAGACCATCTAAGGTCCATCCAGTAGCACCAATTGCTGGGCTGCTTGCGCCCGCAGGTGTTACAGTGTAACCATTGGAGTCACCCGTACTTGTGACATCTTCCATGTGGAGGCTGTCAGTTGCGTGGGTTGTCAGTGCTGCAAGGTAGTTGTTGATGTCCACATTGTAGAAGTATGCATCAGTGCCACTTGTTGCTGTGCTGGTCTGGGCTACACCCGTTCCAGTTTGCTGCCACGAGAAGCCGCTGCTAGCATCGATTGTCACGTTGGACAAGCTGAGACTGTCTGCTTCACCGATGATACCGTTAACGGCTGCATCGTCGAAATCGACGTTCTCAATCCAAATTGTTGAACCGTCACCTGTGAGGACTGCGCCTTGACCAGTGTATGCGTGCGTGTTACAGTCAGAGGCTGAACCGCCGATCCATGTTAGTGTAGCGTCATCTGGCAGGTCAACACAGGAGTCTGCGCTGTTGCTGATGTCAACACCAGACAGGTCGAAGGCTGTACCTTGGCCGCTGCCGTGCTTGATTGCTGTTCCAACATTGGTGAAGGTTGTGTCACTCATGGTGAAGTTACCCACGTTACCGTTGTAGTGAGGTGCAGCGCCATTGCGGCTGCCCGCACTGATTGCGGTTGTCAAGTTGACGAAATTCGTGTGGGTAAAGGTGTGACGATCATCTGTACCACCTGCACATCCACCGTTGGTGAAGGCTAGGCCTTGTGCGTAGGTTGTTCCCATGTTGGTAATTGTAACCGGGTGGGTTGCGTTTCCATCAACGGTCAATGTGTTACACATGCCCGTAAAGGCCAAACCCTTGCCATCTGCAATCTGAACTTCAACACCAGGCATAATCGTTAGATCTGCACTGACGGAAAGCCAGTCACCGCTAGATGGGTTCACACGGATTGGACTCTGCTCAATATCCCAAATCGTTGGTGTGGTAATGTCCGCGTTTACGTCCATACCTGCCCCATCGAATGGAATGGTCTTGGTTCGAATACTGCACTCTGAAGCAGAGTTGTAGTAGCAGTAGTACGAGGTGTAGTAGCCCCACCATGGTGCAAGGTCGATGTTACGAACATACGTGCCAGAGTTTGGTAGGCCTGGCATGGTTGTTCCCCAACCTGAGCTCATCATCTGAGCACTGTTGGTTGTACTTGAGGTACTGAACTGCATTGCGCCGTGACGGATTGCGTGAATCTTGTGACCTTGGTCGCCATCGTATGTGGTACCAAAGTATTCGAATTCGAATCCTGCTGGCAGATCGATCACTGTACTGCAGTCATTTCGATACTGTGTGAAATAACGTGTGCAGTAGTATGTGTACGGGTTACCGTTGTTGCTGCCGGTGAACTCCTCGTTGTAATTGTACAACTCAGTCATACCTGCTGTGTACGTTTCGTATCCAAAATCACTTCCATCTGTCGCGATTCGGTAATTGTCCGAAAACGGATTTTGACCACCGAGGAATCCTGCTCCGCGCGAACGAAGCAGTTCACCAGTGGTTGCTGCTTGGTTCTGGAAGCCAATGTACTGGTAATCGTAGTACGCATTGCTGCTCGTGTCATACGCGAATTCAACTTCGTTGGTGACATCGTACAGGCGAACCTGGAAGTTGACATTGTAAGCAGAGTTGAATCCTGCTGTCATGTCGTGCCACTCAATGACGAATATCTTGGTTGGTGTTCCAATTGTGTACGAGTAGGCAGTGGTGTTGTTCCAGTTGCCGTTGTTGTCCACAGCGTGTAGTTTGTATTCAACAGTGTTACCACGGTCTGTACCAGGGATGGTTGTTGTCCACTGACAGGTGTTCATTACACAAGATGCACGTGATGCATCAGGTGTCATTACACGAGATGTCCATGCTGACCACGAAGGTGTTGATGCATCTGCATCCCAAATACGGTATGTCATAGATGGACCAACTAGGCCATCACCATTATCTGACGAGTTGGTGTTCAGACCCATTGGTGGATCTCCAGCATCGTTGATTTCAAACTTGAGTGTGCGGTCAGCATCAACATAGGAATCCATCAAGCCAGGGTGGTCAAATTCCGGTGGGAATGTGTCCGGTTGTGGCTTGATTGAACTGACCTTGGAGTTGACTTGCCAGTCGTTAGATACTCTGCCGTCATATCCAGGGTTTGACCATCCGTTCCATGCGTAGTTGTACTGATAGTAGTAGTACGTCCCATAGCATGGGTTGGTGTAGGTTGCACCCGAGTAGGTCGAACGAACGAACATAATTGGGTTGTTGTTCGTGTTAATGCAGAACAAGTTGCGGTTGCCACTGTTCAGGTTGTAGGTTGCGTTCCATGAGAACGAACCGAAGTAACCGGTGATGTCACCGGGAATTGGAACCTTCACATAGCCGTCATCTGTGCTACCATAGTCCAACGAGTTGTAGACCGTACCTGCCGACTGTGGGGAGTCGATTCCTGTACCACTGGCTACGTCATAGAGCATGACGCCCCATGATGTACCGTCGTGATACCAGATAATGTCAGAACCAGGTCCATCTTCAGCCAGCATCCCAACTCCTGGTGGAGATACCTTGTCCATGTTTGTCTGGCAGGTAGTCGATGTGCATACGCGGGTGGTACCCGGGTAATATCGCAGATCGAGTTGTGCAAGAGCGTTGAAGCACGAATTACGACCTACACCACAGTCTGATGTGTCGTATTCCATGAGGTATTCACGACTTGGTTCGTAGTAGGTCATCTGCCAGTCGTAAAACTTCACAGCGGATGAGAACGAATAGGAGTTCCAACCAGTTGCCTTGATTTGCCACTTGTTGTCTCCATCGGCTGCATTGTCGACGGATTCAATTTCGTAACTGTAAGGTGAACTTGGGTGTGTCTGCATATTGCTTGGGATACCTGTTCCACCAGCAGGGGTTGTGCCAGTAGTACCCGATACACCACCGTTAGGTGGAGCAGGGGAATCTCGGTATGCCCAGTAGTATTCCACTTCCGTTGTTCCAGTCGCCGGAGCGGTCTGGGCAGGGATTGTGGCCTTGAAGTTGCAAACTAAACCAGCTACGCAAGTGCCTATTGTAGAGGCACCAACGCCAGTCCATGAACCACTGTCAACACGATAGTACAGGTGGGGTTTACCTGCAGATGTGGTGTTTACACCACTTGCGTCGATCGCAGTCATAAACATGGTTCGTGAACCTTCAAGGTAAGTTGTCTTACCATCGAAGGCTGAATGAGTTGCAAGCGGTGCAGCTGTATCTGAACCACCAGTGTACGAAATCTCAAGGTGAGGCTTGTACGACGAACTGGATTGGCAACCGTAGTAGGTGTAGGTGTTCTGTGTACACCAATACCAGAACGGTGCGTTGTTCGTGTTGCGAACAGCTAGGCCAAGAATGTTACCACTACTGCCAGCACCATTACCATCAACAGCATCCTGAACATCCGATTCACCGTTCGAGTTCATTGAAATCGAACGGATGCTACCAGCGTTGTAACCGTAGTAGTAACCTGGGTCACTGAGTGAGGTTGCACTGGATGAATCTGCGGAATTTGCAGCATATCGGTGGATATATCGGCCACCACTGTATGTGTAACTTGCAGGGTCAATCATGGTGC
>PVBE010713721.1_pt1 | contig 20600 bp, 20 predicted proteins | sample 1631181 | NCBI WGS metagenome assembly PVBE01 (sample SAMN08397723, study PRJNA350692) | Marine metagenome, whole genome shotgun sequencing project. | isolation source: water | place: Pacific Ocean | collected 2012-04 | reverse complement strand
TCTTCCCAGGCTGTTGAAAAATTTTTGGCTTACTCATGGCCCGGTAATGCACGGGAGTTACAAAATGTGATTGAACGGGCCCTAATTCTCTGCAGGGAAGATCAAATACAACCTTCTCATCTTCTATTTGATCTCGCTCAATCAAGAACTAAACCAAACAACATCCCGGATGGAAATTCTACAGGACAGTTTAATTTAAAAAACGTGGAATACGAAGAAATACAACGGGTGCTACGTGAATGCGACGGGAACAAATCAAAAGCATCAGAAAAGCTCGGAATCGCCAGGTCCACCCTCTGGCGAAAACTGCGTCAGCAAAAAGCCTCGGAGTGATACTTCCATCTTTCTATTAGCCGTTAGAACAACTGATCTGATTTCGCAGCCAGAATAAAATCGCTCTCCGTTAAACCGCCTACTTTATGCGCCCATATGGTCAGTTTGACTTTCCCCCTGACACGATAAATATCATGGTGATGACACTGATTTTCAGCAAGCTCGCCGACTTTACTGGTAAAGTCAAGGGCCTGTCTGGAATTTTCAAACTTACATTCTTTTTCAATATGATGTTCATTAACCATCTGCCAGTTATCATCAACTTTCTTTAGTAAAGATTTTAAATCACTTCCTTTTAATGAGGGAACTCCCCCTTTTGCATGTTTAGACAGAAAACATTTTTGGAATATTCATGCTTTTATATAGGAGATTTTTTTTTAAATAATGATACAATGCTTAACCACAAAGACACAAAGAACACAAATATTACTCTTTGTGACCTAGTAACTTCGTGGTTAAAAGGAAAATGTTATGATCATTGAGTCTAAAGCGCCAACTCGCATTGATTTAGCAGGGGGAACTATTGATATATGGCCATTATATCTTTTTCATCACGGCGCAGTCACGATAAATGCAGCGATTAATTTATACGCTACTGTCAAATTAACGCCAAGAGATGATAAAAAAATTATAATAGAATCCAAAGATCAGGGGAAGAGAGTAAATGTGGCTTCAATTAATAAACTCAATGCCGCAAAGGGACTTGAACTTATAACGGAATTAATTAGATTTTATTCTCCCAAGCAGGGTTTTCATTTAATTACTGATTGTGCTGCTCCGGCGGGTTCCGGCATAGGTGGGTCCTCCTCTTTGAATATCGCCCTTAATAGCACCTTGAACCGTTTTACCGATAACCGGTATTCTAAGAAAGAAATTTTAACAATCGCCAAAAACATTGAGGCGCGGGTCATCGGCGTTCCAACAGGAGAGCAGGATTATTATCCGGCATTATTCGGAGGGGTAAATATTATCCGTCTGGAAGACAAAGGTGTAACCCGAGAAAAAATAAACATTCATACTAAAGAATTGGAAAGACGATTGATTTTATGTTTTACCGGTAAACCGAGAGCTTCCGGAACTAATAACTGGCAAATTATGAAAAAACATATTGATGGAGATAAAGCCCTTTACCAAAAAATGGAGTCAATAAAACAGACGGCACTAAAAATGGGAGAGGCTCTCGCAAAAAATAGGTTTGATATTGTGGGTCAATTACTTAATGAGGAATGGGACAATAGAAAAAAGCTTTCCAAAAATGTCACCACACTGAAAATAGAAAAAATTATCAAATCCGCTTTTCAAAAAGGAGCAACAGCCGCAAAAGTCTGCGGCGCCGGGGGCGGGGGGTGTTTGGTATTATTTGTACCACCGGATAAAAAAAAGGTAGTGGAAAAAATAATACAACTACACAGATGTAAAATCCTGCCTTTCAATATTACTCCGAATGGACTTTTTGGGACATAGAATTTGAGATTTGAATTTTGACCAAATAATGCTCTAATTTAAACTCCATAGTTCGATGGGAAATATCCCTCCAAGGCAATTTTCCTTGGAGGTTGTCCAGGAGCAGTTCAAAGCCAAAAAAATCGCATAATCGCTGGACCAGGAAATGGGAGACGGTCACTACGACTTCTGCGGTTAAATTAAAATTATTACAATTAAGTCAAACATAACATGTCAAAAAAGTATAAATTTTTGTTTGCATTGTCCCTACTAATCATTTTCATTTCCTCTCTTACTGCATTTGTCAGGGGGAGGGGCATAATGGGAGATGGTATGGGCGAAATGATGGATGATATGACACTAATGAACATGTGGCTAAGCGGAGAAACGCTTCCTATCGATCTAAAAGCACCGAGGCCGAAAGAAAACGAAATCTCCATAAATACGGGTAAAATTATTTACGAAACGCGATGTGTATTCTGCCATGGCTTGAAAGGAGATGGAAAAGGTGAAAACGCGAGTAAACTGCAAACAAAACCCCGTGATTTTACATTTGGAGTATATAAGTTCCGCTCAACCCCAACCGGTGACTTGCCAACGGATGATGATATTTTTAAAACAATTTCACGCGGTTTGCATGGTACCGCAATGCTTCCATGGTTAGGACTGACTACCGATCAAAAATGGTCTGTTGCTTATTACATCAAAACTTTTTCCGATGCCTTTGAAGATGATGAAAAGTCTGAAATTGTAAAGATCCCCAAAGCTAATAAGTCATCTATGGATTATATTAAACAGGGAAAAATGATTTACCAAAAGTCTGAATGCCTTGTATGCCATGGCTTTGAGGGTTACGGTGATGGTACAAATGCGGATCAGCTGAAAGACGACTGGCAGCAGCCAATCCGTCCAACCAATTTTCGTCAACAGCTTCTTAAGCGCGGCCTGAAAATCGAAGATATTTATCTAACCATAGCAACCGGTTTAAACGGTACCCCGATGCCTTCATTTTCAGATTCTCTTACTCAGGATGAAATTATGGCTCTTGCTTATTATATCCAGTCTATAGCGCCGCAAAGGTCAGCAGATATGGGAATGATGCTGAGACAAGATGTCCTCCCGGATGAACAAGCCGGAATGATGATAGACCACGTCATGATGCCGTCAAACCTGGAGGACTTAAAAACAAAAGAAACAGGGTCCCGGGGCCGACTTGGTGTCTTGATTCAAAAGATAACTCCGGAACTGGCTAAATTATTTAACATTTCTGAAAGCAAAGGGGCACTGGTTGCGGATGTTCTTAAAGGAAGTCCAGCAGAAAGGGACGGTATTAAAAGAGGAGATGTTATTGTTGAATTTGACGGCCAGCCTGCTAAAGGTATAGAGGAACTTCCAAAAATCGTTGCACGGACAGAACCCGGTTCAGAGGTGGATGTAGTTGTTATTCGTGATGGCATAAGAAAGGTGATTAAAACCACAATAGATCAACCCGAAGACACGGGAGTAACAGCATCTAATAATATTGAAAAAATGGGGCTTCGTGTTCAAGCTATAACATCCGAGTTAATGCAAAGCCTTGATCTTGATTCCCAAAACGGTGTTCTTGTTGCAAATGTTATTTTTGATAGCCCTGCCGGCGCCGCTGGGATCCTACGAGGAGATGTCATTCTGGAAATTAATAGAGAAAAAATAAATAACCTGAACGACTTTCAGGAAAAGATAGATAAAACGGACACTAAAGATACTGTGCTTTTTCTTATTAAAAGAAGCGGAAGCACCATATTTATAGCTGTAAATAAGGAGTTAAAAAAATGAAGATTTTTGCCAATTATGCATTTGTTGTTTTTTCAATAATCAGCACCAGCCTCTTTATAATGGAAGAAAATCTGTTTGCTGATTCATCTAAAGAAGAGCGCTCTAATAACCAGGCAGAAAAAGACAAAAAAAAGAATGACAAATATCAATTCCTTTATGAAATTGGCCCCTTTGAAGGCTTTGTATCCCCGGACTTTACCCTTCCCGATATTCATGGTAAACCGATTTCCCTTTCTCAGTTCAGAGGAAAGATAGTTTTTCTAAATATTTGGGCTACATGGTGCGGCCCTTGTCGAACTGAAATGCCGGCTATGGAAAAACTCTACCAGAAATTTAAAAAAGAGGATTTTGTAATGCTTGCGGTAAGTATAGACCGCCAGGGGAAGTCCGTTGTCATACCATTTTTGCAGGAACTGGGGCTTACTTTTCCGGTGCTTCTTGATACTGATGCCACTATTCAGAAACTTTATAAGATTCGCGCACTTCCTACTTCAATTATTATTGATAAAATGGGATTTGTAGATACGCGTGAAGCCGGCGCCAGAGATTGGTTCAGTTCCGATATGATTAAATTATTTGAGGATTTAATAAATGAGCCATCACTGGATCAGTTGGCGACCATTAAAATAAAAGACTGAATTTCGAGGAAAGAATGGAGAGGAACATAAAAATAAACATAGCTTTTGGCCAAGTCGTACCTTATACAAGCATTTAATTTTATAACGGTACAACTATTTAATCATACAAAAAAGGTTTTGCAATGAAGTTATATTCAGTAATTATTTTATTCTTTTTTTTATTGTTTCCTAATTGTGTTAATGCAGGAGATTTTTCTCTTTTCCGGTTTTCTCCCAGACTAAACGAAGCTCATTTGGTTAACTGGCACATATGGGGTAAAGATGTTTTTGCAAAAGCTCAAAAAGAGGACAAACCTATTTTTATAGACTTAACTGCTATATGGTGCCACTGGTGCCATGTGCTTGATGAAACCACTTTGTCGGATCCGGAAATTATTCGTTTGTTAAATAAAAATTTTATCAGTATCCGGGTAGACGCGGACAAACGGCCCGATATTTATCGACGTTATATTCAAGGTGGGCTTCCAAGCGTTGCTTTGTTAGCTCCTACAGGAGAAATCTTATTTGGCGGGAACTATATTAAACCAAAGGATATGATAGAAATTCTTCAGCAAGTTAGCAAAATTTATAAAGAGGAAAAGGAAACTATTTACAAAAAAATTAAAATAATGAATCAAAAGATAAAAACAGAAATTGAGAAGACCTCAGATTTAAATATTGAATTAAAACAAAGCGCTATAAATCAGGTACTTCAATCCATAAAAACTGTTTTTGACCCAATAAATGGAGGATTTGGCATGTCACCTAAGTTTCATCATCCAACAGCAATTCGACTTGCCTTTCTTAAATATCATCAGACTAAAAGCAACTCGATCTTACAAATTATTACAAAAACGTTAGATAAAATGAGTCAGGGGGAAGTCTTTGACAGTTTGGAAGGTGGGTTCTTTAGATATTCTACTGCACAAGATTGGTCAAAACCGCATTTTGAAAAAATGCTGGATGGAAATGCCGGCCTGTTACAAAATTACCTGGAAGCCTACCAGCGAACCGGTAATGAAAAATATAAAAAGACCGCAAAAAAAATCCTGAATTATGTTGAAAACAACCTTCAGCATCAACAGGGCGGCTTTTATGCAAGTCAGGATGCTGATGAAATATATTATACCTTGACTCTGGAAGAACGAAAAAAACGCTCTTCACCATATGTTGACAAGACTATTATCACCAATTTAAATGGGATGATGATATCGAGCTACTTTATGACAGCAAACATCTTAAGAGAAAGGAAATATTTTGATTTCGCCGTCAAATCAATCAGATTTCTGATTGCGTCTAATTATAAAAAAGGGAAAGGCTTTCTCCATTATGCAAAACAGGATGATGGAGACTCTGGTTTTTTACCTGATCAGGTATGGATGCTTAAGGCCGTTCTTGATGCCTATGAATCATCCGGGGATAGTTTCTTTTTAAATTATGCCGAAGATATAGCGGCAGATATAAAATTAAACTATTTCAACCCCAAAAAAGGGAATCTTCGGGACATACCGAATGGGTCATTGGAGATAGCTGCGTTACGCATTCCAATGGCTCCAAAAAAGGAAAACTCTGTTGCTTCAGAAAATCTATTACGGCTTTATTATTATACTTATAACAAGGATTACTTTAACCAGGCGGAGACAATTTTAAAAAGTTTCTGGCGGGATGAAAGTAACTATAACATATTTGATGAAGACTATGCCTTAGCCTTGGAACGATATTTTAACTATCCAATCTCGATGGTTGTTGTGGGAGACAAAAAAGATCCGCGAACTCTGGCTTTATTTCAAGAATCTCTTCAATTATATGAACCAGACAAAATAGTACAGCTTTTAGACCCTGTAAAAGATATTGAAATAATTAAAAAAGGGATTTTCCCAAACCCTGAAACTCCAAGTCTGTTTATTTGTATTGAAAACCGTTGTTCCCTCCCTATTGTAAAACCGGAAACTGTGGCTCAGGCCCTTCGTGACTTTTTAAATCCAGATATGAGCAAGTCTTGAAATTAAACTCTTTTCTCTCGTGTCATTACGAACGAATGTGAGAAACCTCACTTTTACTGATTCGGGAATTGTCATAATTTTACACCAGGGTGCCAATCAATTATGGATTCAAATAATCCATATATTAGAGAAATTCTTTATAAGCAGGCAGCAATATTAGCTCTGATTACGATTTTTTATAATATCATTGAGGGCATAATCTCTGTTTTTTTTGGCCTGGGGGATGAAACTATTGCCCTTTTTGCTTTTGGGATGGATTCGTTTGTGGAAGTAATCTCAGGGGTTGGAATATGGCATATGACAAGACGATTGAATAGAAATAATGATAATACAAATCCAGACATATTTGAACAACAAGCACTCAGAATCACAGGGATGTCGTTTTATATTCTTACTTTCGCTCTGATTGGCACAGCTGCTCTAAATCTCTATTATAACCATTCTCCAGAAACTACTTTATGGGGTATCATTGTTTCCATTATATCAATTATTACAATGTGGTTACTGATCCACTACAAAGTTAAAGTCGGTAAACAGCTCAAATCTCAAGCTATCCTGATGGACGCCACTTGCACAAAAACCTGTCTGTATCTCTCATTTGTTCTTCTTTTATCAAGCGCAGGATATGAGCTTACTAACATTGGTGGCTTAGATTCCATGGGGGCTATTTTAATTGCTGTTTTTTCTTTCAAAGAAGGTCGCGAATCATTCCAAAAAGCCAGAGGTATAACATGTTGTTCTTGTGTTGAAACTTATATTAAAAAGAATTAAAAGAGAATGGAAACGAATATAAAATTATTAATAGTTGCCGCATTCTTTATTTTCTTTACTCTTCCCCTCGCTTCAAAGGCGTCAGAAGATATTGTATTTATAAAAAGTGGCTGTTTTGCAATGGGAGACATTTGAGGATGGATCCCCGGATGAAAAGCCGGTACATGAAGTATGTTTAGATATTTGGAAGAAAAATTCTACACTTTGACAACATAAGTTCCTGCTATTTTGTCGTGCCAACCCTGCTTATTTTTATCGAACAACACCCAGAGAAAACCAAGATACATTGCTAATCCTGAAATGAAATACCCTCCCCACCGAATAAAGGCAATTTTAAAATTTAATGGCTCCCCTGAAGTTTGAATTGCTTTAATTTTTAATAATCTCTTCCCTATGCTCTGTCCTGTCGCACTATGAAAATAAGTAAAATAAACTAAGCTTAAGATGAGACCCACAAATAAATATAAAATAACGTATAGCAAAAAAACCTTTGCTTGAAATGTGTCCATTGAAAAAAGATCGGCAGGAATGATATCCCCAAGGTCAATACTTCTTTTGAGAGGTAATAAACTTATTTTTGTGGAAACATCCAAAAAAACAAGGTCAATAGTTATGGCGACGGCTCTTTTCCAAAAACCTATTTTTACCACTTTATTCAAGTTCCAGTTCTAAATCGTTCTCAGAACTTTTTTCCTCTTCTTTTTTTTGTCATCCTTTTTTTCTGGTTTTGGTTCTTCCAGTGTTATTTCATCATCAATTTCCAGATCTGCATCGATATTTTCCAATTCCAGGGACATTTCATCTTCTGAATCTTTTTCCTCGGTTGGAGCTGGAGTTGGAGCCGGCACTTCCGTTTCTTCAACTTCTGCCTCGTTAAGGATTAACTTAATTTCACCGGTTTCTTTTTCTTCTGTCGTTGGTTCTGCCGACTTTTCTAAATCCGCGGCTATTTTTTTGGCTTCACCTCCGGCTGTATCAGCTTCTTTTAGATCAAGTGAAATTTCTTCGGCAGCGGCTTTTTCCTCTGCCTTAACTTTCTCTTCCAGATATTCTGCAACCATCAAATCCTTAGGCGGATACCCGTAAAAACCGTGTTCTGATTTGAAAGCCTCCAGACTTTTCCCGCACTTTTTACACTCATCTAAATATTCAAAGCTAACATATCCGCATTTAGGGCATTTCATCCTTCTAACCTCCAAATTAGCACTTCTTCGTAAAGAGTATTATAAAACAACAGGATGATCAAGAAAAAACTCTGAAGTTAAAAAACTAAAATTCTATTTCGGTATGGAGCCATTTTGGCTGGATGATGCATAACTATAATAGATTGAATTCTTTTTGGCCACCTCCCCACACATAGCCTGGTTAAACGTGACTTTGTGCTCCCCCCTGTTTCCCGCTTTGATAAGGGGGAATGGAATTAAGGGGAGGTCAAAATATTTTTCAAATCTACTTTATTGTCCAGCACAATAAGGCTCCCTGCGGTAAAACAGCGGGGAATGCGCTTGCTAATCACTTTCATTTAACAAATATCCGGGGTAATCATCCACTTAAGAGACCATCCCTTATTTCCTTCATCACGGATAAGCTTTACAATACAGCTGTTTTGAAAACTTACGGCATTCTGATCTTCATTTCCGCATAAAAGCGCGGAAGCCAGTTTAGCCATATAAGGAAGATGTCCTACAATCATAAGGTTCTTGTCGCCCCCTTGAATTTCATCCTTCATCGAAGAAATATCGTCCATAGGTGCAATGCCGTCCCGCTGTTTCAATCCTGCAACGCTCTTTATGCCTACTGCCAATTCATTTGCCGTTTGCTTTGCCCTGAGTTTATCGCTGTGAAAAATAGTTTCGACGGAAATTTCAAGTCTTTTAACAAACCTGGCTGTTTTTCGGACATTTACAAAACCGAGATCAGTAAGTCCCCTTTTCGGGTCTTCCTCTTTACTTTTAGGTTCTGCATGCCGTACCAGATAAAGTTCCATCGCAATGCCTCCTGATAATTTATTCTCAGTCACCACTTGCTTTAACAAAAAATGTTGTACTATTTACTTCTTCTTTTTTAGGAAGAATGTTTTTGATGGTTCTCCAGAGCAAAAGCCCTATTTGATTTCGTCCATCCCTGGCCTCAACCCTTCGAGCGGCATCGCTGCAGAACCGTCCAATTCAGCTTTCCTAGCAAGTTCTGGTTGCGGCAACTTGCCGATTTATCCCCGTTCTTTAGGAGCAACGCGGCAGAAGCCCTGAGGAGCGATGTCCAAAGCGGAATTGAATTTACTGGAGAGGTTCTGGAAGGCAATAAGACCGGTTAGTTCCACAATCTCATCATCATTGTAATGGGATGTCAATTTTTTGAACAATTCGTCCGTAACTTTGTGCTCCGAATAGGTCATTATCTCCGCGTATTCCAAAGCAGCTTTTTCTTTTTCAGTAAAATGCTCGCTCTCCCGAAATTTTGCAAGGTCTTTCAGCCGTGTGTCTGATCCGCCGCGTTTTAGCACAGTAGAAGAGTTAATATCCACACAAAACTCGCACCAGTTGATCTGGGAAACACGGACAGTTATTAGAGCTCTTAGCTGAGAGTCTATGGGTGATTTCTTGCGGTCAAGCGCACCGAATAATGTCGCAACTCCAATGAAAAGTCGCGGGACACGTCCCCAGACCTTCGCCGGCTCAAGTTCTGCCCCATATTTCCGCCTCTGGTTGAGGAAAAACAGTTTTAAGTACCACGGATATTTGTTGTCGGGTTTTGATTTAATTTTTGACATGCTGTAAACCTTTCAGAAAGTATTACCATAGAGATCAATGAATTATTAAAAAATTTTTCTATTAGCGTTTTCATCGACCTCTGCGGTTAAATTCTCATTTCATTTTAAGTTGTTCTACCGGCTTTCCATTTAAAATATGCTTTTCAATAATCTCCCAGGCATCTTCTACCGAGGGGATAGTGTACCATATTCCTTCAGGATATATCACCACGGAAGGACCTTTAGAGCACGCAGAGAGACATTTTGTGGCTGTAACTTTAACCTCATTTTTTAATCCTTTTTCATGGATGGTTCCTTTCAGGTAGTCCAGAATACTTTCAGAGTTTTTCCCTTTGCAACAGCCTTTAGGATTATCAGGAGGACGCTCATTCACACAGCAAAAGATATGGTATTTATAATTAAACATATTTTATTATATCAAGTAATTTAATTTTTTGAAATTTATGTTATCGTAAAACTTATGATTCCCATCCGAGATCGTAATCCTACCCACTCCTGGCCGATTGTAACTGTGCTTTTAATCATTGGAAATATATACGTCTTTGTTAAACATAATATGAGCATGAACCAGCATCAACTGGCAACCATGTTCAGCACCTATGGAGCTGTTCCAAAACAAATTTTATCTCCGGAAAACATTGATCATCTAAAAGTAGGAATAGTTTCCCTTTTTACGTCCATGTTTCTCCACGGGGGAATACTGCATGTAGGCGGTAATATGTTGTACCTCTGGATTTTCGGCGACAATGTGGAAGATCGGTTAGGGCATCTGCGTTTCTTTTTTTTCTATATTTTTTGTGGACTGGGAGCAGCCATGACTCATATTATTTTAATGGGTCAGTCAACTATACCAATGGTTGGGGCGAGCGGCGCTATCTCCGGCGTGCTCGGAGCTTACCTGATAGCGTTCCCGCGTGTACGGGTTCTCACTATTATTCCAATCTTTATTTTTATAAAATTGGCGGAACTGCCCGCTATTGTAGTGCTTGGATTCTGGTTTGTAATACAATTCCTGAACGGCTATTATTCGCTGCAACACATGGGAGCAGTAAATGCTGCAGGAGTGGCCTGGTTTTCACACGTTGGAGGATTTCTACTGGGAGTATTGGGAATTCTGATGTTAAAAAAAAGAATGAAAAAGTAGGGAGGGTTATTTTATTACGAGGCAGATTTAATCATTGCTCCCATTGTTTCCACAGCATTATACTGTGTTCCTTTCCAGAAAAATTCACCACCAGGGCGCAGAATCGCGAAATAAGGAAGGCCTGTTTTTAATTCCCGGTGTGCCGGATCTTCTCTAAATGTTTTAAATATCGGATCGGTGTCATATATCTTGACAAGAATGGCGTTTTGAAGAACCCGGTTGAGTTTTTCGTTTTTTACAGAGAGCTTCTCAAACTCCAAGCAATTTGCGCACCAGTACGCGAAGAAATCTATAAAGATCGGTTTATTTTCTTTGAGAGCCACTTTTTTTGCCCCTTCAAAATCACGATACCATTCGAGGTTTTCATGTTTTTCAATTTCAACGCCATTTTTTGTAAGAGTTGTATCTATCGCCGAAATACTAGCAGCTTCTTTTTTTATTGTGATTATCCCGGCTTGTGATAATCCGTAATACATAAAATAGAACGCCGGTAAGAGCAGAAAAAAAGCAATCCCTTTTTTTATCCTGTTCTTTTCTGTGCGAAGGAGGCCTAAATAAATAGATAAAATGACGGCTGCAATTCCCGCAAGGATGGCGTAGGCTGCCTGGTTATTGATTTGAGCGGTCTTTATTCCTTTCATGAAGTAAAGCCAAGCTATATAGAGAATTATTAATCCGAGTGCATATTTCACATAATTCATCCATGTTCCTGCCTTTGGCATGCGGTTGCTTAAAAGTCCAACAAGAAGAAGCGGTACCCCTATTCCTATTCCAAATCCTCCCATCATTAATCCTCCCTGTCCGGCAATAAGCGATTTTTTTATAAAAGAAGCTTCGCCGCCCGATAAGGCCAGAGTCGCATTTGCCTCTGCAATTCTATCTGCAACTTGCAGGAGAAGGGTAAAAACAACCGGTCCAACGCAGGGAGAAATAATTAAGCCTGCGATCATGCCCATAAGAAAAGTGCTGAAGAGCCCGTTTTTTTTGCCTATCCTATTGGATACCTGCGAGATAAAATCCTCACCACCGATCGTAAAATCAAAAAAACCTAACATTGCAAAACCAAAAAATCCAAATGAAATTGCAAAAAAAATATTAGTAACAGGGCTTTGCATAACAGCATTGAAAGCGCCTCCAGTCATTCCGGCCCCATACCCGAGGATAATGTAAAGACATATGATCCCGAGAAAATATGATAAAGAATGATATATTCCCTTTTGCCTGTTAGAGCCCCCACGTTCCATTATGATGGCGGAGGTGATAGGAATCATTGGGTAAACACATGGGGTTCCGGCCGCTAAAAGACCGGCTAAAAAAATAAAGATAAAAGCCATTACTACATTTTGCGAATACTTTTTATAAAGAGCAGAAACTTTCCCTGTAAATCCCTCTCCTTCAGTGAAAATAAGTGAGCTTTGAGCCGGAGTATCAAGAGTGTCCAGAGGCAAGGTGGGTGGAGACATAATAATTCCAGCTTCGGAAGTCTGTTTAGTAATTTCACTTTTTATTATTAAAGGTATTTCATCTGTCTGTGGTAGGTAGCATATTTTTGTAATGTCGTTACAGATTTGAGATTTCGCTTTGATCGGAGGGATAATGAATTCACGTCCTTTTACGCGACTAAGAGTAAATTTAAATTCCCCTCCTCCGCGCAAAACCGTGGCGTCGAATTCCTTATCATGCATCCCCTTTGGGCTTGATACAAGTGAGACTTTGTATCCGGCAGACTCTACTCCTGAAAAATCAAAACTTAAAGGAATGAATAACCCTTTATCCCCACTACCAAGATAGGCGTGATGGTCTTTTGGAACTGTAACGCGGATTGAAAATTCCCCTGCGGCGTCTTTGGTAGCTGATAAATAAGGACCTGAGAGAGAATATTCAACCGAGGGAATATCCTCCTGAAAAAATAGATCCTGTTCAGAGGCGCTTGTCTCAATTCCATGTGCAGGCGGCTTAGATAACAAGAAAGTGAATATAAAACCGAAGGCTATTAAATAGAAAGTATTTTTTTTGAATGAAATGAAAAATTTCATTGCGCAAAATAATAGTTTTTAGAATTAGATCGATTATGGAATAATTATAGCATATGCAGTAAAAAGAAAAGAAAAATATTCGCTTTTCTATACCTCTTTCATTCTCCTTTCCTTTGGTTCAAATTTATTTTTAGCTACGGTTGCACCGCGTTATCTAATCTCCTTGATAAATTCTTTTATCTCTGATATTTTGACCTGATAGAGACTTCTATAAAGCATGAATATTAATTCAACAAAACTTCAGTACACATTTGGTTTCGTTTTTTATACCGCCTACCAGCTTATATTTTATAAACATGGACTCAATCTATGGGACGAAGGCGCTCTTGCCTACGGAGCTTTACGGTTTCTCAATGGAGAAATTCCTTTAGTGGATTTTGGATTTGATGGATATCCACCTGGACGCTATTTCCTTGCAGCCTCATTTTTTAAAATATTCGGAGTTAATCTCACTTCCTTACGTCTATTGTTTGTCATTCTGACTTCAATTATGGCCATTTTGTTCTACCACATTTCTAAAAACATCATGGATAAGAATTTTGCTGTTATTTCCACATTGTTGCTTCTTTCCGCTCCTTCTATGTATTACAACCGTTTATTCCCCATTTGTACCGTAATTAATATTTATTTTATCAGCCGTTACATAAATTCTGCGAGAAAATTTGACTTCGCTTTGTCAATTCTTGCCGCATTGCTGACGCTTTTGTTCAAAACTGAAATTGGGGCAGTTTCCATCTTTATTTTAATACTTGTTTTAATACTACAAACCATTCACGATCACAAAAAATATTCTTTTAATTTTAAAGAATTACATTTTAATTACAAAATACTGATGTCCATGATAGTTTTTTTTGCAGTGGCATCCATCGTGGTCGCGATTTCGATTAATTTGCCTGCAAAAGCTTACAAATTTGTTTTCCAAATGTCCTCGATTTGGGGAAATCCTTTCCCATCAATTCTGTCGACTTCCGGAATGGAGTTTCCTTCTTTTAAAGAGTTTTTTGATATCTCCCTTTTCTACCTGCCAATAATTGTGTATACCGCAACCGTTATTCTATTATTCAAAAGAAAGCTGTTTTCTGATCAAAAAATATTTCTCAATAAATCCAACATGCAGATTTTTGTTCTATTGTTATTTGGAATTGGTACGTATGGATTGGTTTTATGGAGAGTCGGTTTTGACAATTTATTAAGAGTTCTTCCTGTTTTTTATATTCTCCTTTGTTATTTCTTATGTTTATTTTACAGAAAAATCGGCGGCGGAATTTATATGGATTGGTTAGGTTCAAAAAGTGCTATAAGAAATTTTGTTGTATCAATCCCAATTTTATTGTTTCCCGCTTTGTTTATAGTTAATTTTAATTTTCATCATGGGTTTTACGCCGGTTCTATTGGAGAGTTGAGAAATAATCATATTTATATTAATCTTAATAGAGCCCGCATTTTTGCTCACCCAATGGAAGCAATATGGATTGAAGATATAGTATCTTACATTAAGCAGACAACAACAGAGGACGAACCTATTTTTGCGTTACCTTTAAATCCTATCTGGTATTTTCTTTCAGAAAGAAAAAATCCAACCGCATACGATTGGGTTCTACCACAAACTATTAAGGTGTTGGATAAAGAGCAAAACATTGTTGATCAACTTAAAAATAATATACCCAAACTAATTATTTATGCCGACATCGCTATAGACGGTAAAGAAGAGAGAAGACTGTCAAACTATGCACCAAAAGTTTTTGAATTTATTTTAAAAAATTATAAATTAGAAAAAATTGTAGGCCCTTTTCAAATATTAAAAGTAGAGGACTCGTAATGGATATACAGCGATATAAATTTTTATTATTTTTCCCCTTTTATGTCCAAAATTTTTTAACAAAGAGAGGAGTCATGAGAAAAATCAATTTAATTATTAGCACATTTTTGGTTAGCCTTTTATTGTTATCAGTAAGCGCGTCTATTGTCATAGGTTCCGAAAACAAAGATACTTTACTGAAAGAGGCTCAGATATTATATAAAGCTGGTTCTCGATATGTAGACGCCCGTCGTCAGAATCAATGGAAAATTATTTATTCATTTCAACATCCCGAATATCAAAAAACCATTTCTTTTGAAGAATTTAAATATTTTTCAGGGCATGTGGCGATAAATTACCGGAAGGATAGAAGTTTTAAGCGCAATGTTAGTGGGTATCCGCTGTATCCATCTGTGGAAGATATTAAAAGGAATCCAATAAAAAAAGACCCTTTTTTGGGGGTGCCTTTGCCGTCACTTTATAGATTTATTCCAAGTCTAGGGATTAATATTAGCAGCCATAAGTTTGAAAAAGTTTACCTGGATGACAGCGGAACTCTAGGAAAAGTAGCAATCAAGTTGAATGTTATTGAGACTCCCGCTACTGCTAGGTTTAAAATACACAGAAATATCCAGTACATCGATTACTGGGAAAAAAATAATGGTAAATGGGTTTTAGCTGTTATGAAGCGGTTCTCCACGCTTCATGTATCTGGAGCGGTCACGAGAGAACATCCTGTTCCAAGCAATGTGTCCCGCTGGGATAAAGCACATTTTACAGAATTTAAGCCAGAGGATTTTAAATAATATGACTCCAGAACTTCTTCCTTTCCATCAGGCCTCTATTGGCGAAGAAGAGGTTAAAGAAATAATTCAAACTCTTAATTCAGGATGGCTGACTACCGGCCAAAAAACCAGGCTTTTTGAAAAAACTTTTGCCGATTATATAGGCTGCAAACATGCAATCGGACTAAATTCCTGTACTTCCGGCCTTCATCTTTCTTTGGTTGTTTCAGGCGTTTCTTCCGGTGATGAAGTTATTACTTCCCCTATCACTTTCCCCGCTACAACCAACGTCATTGTCCATCAAAATGCAAAACCTGTTTTTGTAGATGTAGAACCTGAAACGTTAAATATAAATTGCTCGGAAATTGAGTCTAAAATCAATGACAGCACTAAAGCTATCCTGCCAGTCCATTTTGCGGGCCATCCTTGCGACATGGATACCATAATATCGCTGGCTCAAAAACATAATTTAACTGTTATTGAAGACGCGGCACATGCTCTTGAATCAAAATATCACGGAAATAAAATAGGCGCTATTGGTAATTTCACTGCATTCAGTTTTTACGCGACAAAAAATATTACCACTGGTGAAGGGGGAATGTTAACAACTAATGACGATCATTATGCTGATAAACTGCGTATCCTGAGCCTGCATGGAATAAGCAAAAACGCGTGGAAACGATATGGCAAAGAGGGATTTCAACACTGGGAACTTCTTATGCCCGGCTATAAGTATAACATGTTTGACGTGCAGGCATCTCTCGGAATTCATCAAATAAAAAAGGTGGAATCCTTTTTAAACAGACGTGTGCAAATAGTTAAAAAATACAATGACGCTTTTGAAAAAACAGAAGAAATTCAGTTGCTAAAACCAGAATCAAATATTAAACACGCCCATCATTTATATGTTATAGTTATTAAAACAGAGAATTTAAAGGTTTCAAGGGACAAAGTCCTAAACGAGATCCAAAAAAGAGGTATAGGGGTAGCTGTTCATTTCCGTTCATTGCACCTCCAGCCTTTTTTCAAGCAGCATTTTAATTACAAAAAAGGGATGTTTCCTCAAGCCGAATATCTCTCTGACAGAGTTATTTCCCTCCCCCTCTATCCTAAAATGACCGATGAAGATGTCTCAAGGGTTATTGAAACAGTCCTTGGTGTACTGCATTCTTTTCGGCAATAGCAAATAAGCCCGCGAAATACACGAAAACAAACAAAAAGATAAATTTATTTCTCGAATTTTTGGTGTGTTTCGTGGGCAACAATAGGCTGCGTCTATTTTTTAGTTCGCCGTAGGCATTAAATTCCAATTTTAAAAGTATCCGATATAGTGAGCATGAATAATATTTTTTTGTGGTTTTTATAGTTTTTGGAAGAACTCATATGTTTTGTTTCGCCTTTCAGGCCGCTAAGTACCGACAGCTGAAGGATTATTATTATCCTGCTGTAAAATAATAAACTCTCTAAAGAAGTTCCAAATTTTCAAATTTGCTCAAATACTGTTTATTAGGTATATTGGATTACTGCTATGCCTCATATAATTATTTAAAGTTATTATCCAGAGTATATTAAGTAGCGACTATGCAATATGAAGCTGTAATAGGTTTGGAAGTTCATGCTCAGCTTAAGACCAAATCGAAAATATTTTGTTTCTGCAGCACTCAATTCGGTTCAAAGCCGAACCAGAACACTTGCCCTATTTGCCTCGGCATGCCGGGCGTACTGCCGATTTTAAATCGAGAAGTAGTAGCCTTTACCATAAAAATGGGGCTTGCTACAAATTGCTCTATAGCTTCCTTTTGTCGCTTTGCCAGGAAAAATTATTTTTACCCTGACCTTCCCAAAGGGTATCAGATTTCCCAATTCGAGCTCCCATTATGCCAAAAAGGAAACGTAACTATTAATCTAAACGAGAACACAAAAAAAATAGGTATAACACGCATTCACATGGAAGAAGACGCCGGAAAATTAATCCATGGTGAAAACCTCGGACAACCTGACAGCAGCTATGTAGACTTTAACCGTACCAGTCTTCCCTTAATCGAAATAGTCAGCGAGCCTGATATAAGATCATCAGAAGAAGCGAGAGAATACCTTCTTAAGCTAAAAGCAACCCTTGAATATCTTAATATCTGCGATTGCAATATGGAAGAGGGGAGTCTCCGTTGCGACGCTAATATTTCTCTCCGTCCTGAAGGAGAAGAAAAACTTGGAACCAAAACAGAACTTAAAAATATGAACTCATTCAGAAATGTTCAGAGGGCTATTGAATACGAGATTAAGCGGCAGACCCATATTTTAGATAATGATGAAAAGGTGATTCAGCAAACCCGACTATGGGATACAGGTAAAAATGAGACAATTCTCATGCGTACTAAGGAAGAAGCTCATGATTACAGGTATTTCCCTGATCCGGATTTAGTGCCCATTGTCGTAAATGATGAATGGATAGAAAAAATCAGGAAAGACCTTCCTGAATTACCGGATGAAAAAAGAAAACGATTTGTGAAGCAATATAAAATTCCTGAATATGACGCCGGTGTTTTAACTTCCAGTCGCCCATTGGCAGACTATTACGAGCAATGTTTAGAGATGTTTCCTCATCCAAAATCAACTTCCAATTGGATCATGAGCGATATACTCAGGGTATTAAAGAGAGACGATAAAGAGATAATGGATTGTCCTGTTACCCCTAAACATTTAACTGACATGCTTAAAATGATTGAGAACAGAACTATTAGTAGTAAAATAGCTAAAACAGTTTTCGAGGAGATGTATAGTTCCGGCATACCTCCGGTGGAAATTGTAAAGAAAAAAGGTCTTGTCCAAATATCCGACGAGGATTCAATTTTAAAAATCATTCAGGATGTTTTAAATAAAAACCAGGTTGAGGTTGAGGCTTATCGAAATGGAAAAACCAAGCTTCTTGGATTTTTTGTGGGGCAGGTGATGAAAGAAACCCAGGGTAAGGCTAATCCTGCCCTGGTAAATAAGCTGTTAAAAGAAAATCTATAACAGTTTTCAGGGGGCAGGATTCGGGGAGATACCATGGATAATTTTTTTATCTTCCTGACACCTGATCATTGAACCCTTTTTATAGACTACAGAGTTCTTGAGCCCGAAGGAAGTGCCCTTGGGGCGCGGTTAATTATATATTCAATTAATTTTTTAAAGGATAAAAAAAATGGAAAAATATCCAAAATTATTTATTAAATCAAGTGTTTTTTATCTGGTTCTGGGAACTCTGATGGGTGTATTAATGGGAACGCAGCTTATAGAAAGCGCTGGGTTCAGATTTGTTCATATTCATGTCAACCTTATTGGATTTATGGCTATGTTTATATTTGGTGTTGCTTACCATATTTTACCCAGGTTCAACGGGAAACCGGTTCCATACCCTGACTGGATACCCGTTCAATTTTATTTAATGAACATTGGCCTGGTGGGGTTTCTAACATTTTATCTCCTGGGCGGATTCTGGGAAGCTGGAATGAAAAGCATTTTGCTCGGTCTTTTTTCTGTTGTTATAGGAATATCCATTATCATGTTCGCAATAAATATAATATCCGTGCTAGCAGAGCCAAAACCGGTAATGACTTCCACTCCCGTATCATCGCAAGCGGTCAATGAAGAAAATAAACCGCCTTCTTCAATACCGGTCTCGGTCCCAACTTCTCAACCCGCAGTCAAAATTCCAAAAACGCCGCCATTCCCGGCAGCGTCCGGCATTGGAACCGGGAAAGGAATTAAAAAAGGTGAAATGTGCGATGGGGGCGTTATGATAGGTAAATTGTTGGCGACATATCCTGAGACAAGAAAGGTTTTTGCCAAACATTACGGAGAATCATGCTTTACATGTCCGGGCCAGGAGTATGAAACAGTCGATCAAACAGCGTCCATGCATAGTATGGATGTGAAGGTGATTCTGAAAGATATTAATGAAGAGATCGAAAAAGCATTAAAAACAGATTAAATAGCTATATAAATACAGCTATCAACTAAGTCAGGTTGTCCGAAAACGAAGGGGAACTCACTAATGTCATTCCCAACTTGACTGGAAATCTAAAAAAAAACCGCCAAAACTTACCCTCAACCCACTTGTCCTTTCGGAACTAATTGAGAATTTAAAATGCTTGCCAAAACGCTACGTGATTCTCGTATCCTTATTATCTGCATAGCGACAAACATAAGCAGCGTGAAAATTAGCAGTTAATTGAAAAAATAATTTTAAAGCATAGAACGGTGACAAGCTGTTTCACGTCTGTCTTAATAAAATGGCTAGGCAATATGAATGGGTAAAACCTTAAGTTGCATAATCTTATGCAACATTAAGGTTAAGTAAACTATTTTCCTATACAAAATTCATTAAAGATTTTTTCTAGCAGGTCTTCGCTCGTAGACTCTCCCGTGATCTCTGAAAGAGCATTTTGTGCCTGTAACAGATCTTCTGCAACCAAATCAGTTATTCTGCTGGTTGATATTTTAGCTGCTGCTTCTAAAAAATGCTTGTTTGCTTCCTTCAAAGCGCTTAGGTGCCTTCTTCTTGCTGTTAGGGTTTCTTCTGCTAACAGCCCTTGATTAAAATAATTGCTTATGTGGTTAAGGAGATCACCAACCCCTTCGCCCGTTAAGGCAGAAAGACGAAACATGTTGGCTTTGTTTTCTACCTTGCCCGGAACGTGTCCGGCAATGTCGTTTTTGTTTAAAACCACAATGTCGTTGGTCTTGGTTTTTTTCTTTGTTAGCTGGCCTGCGCTGCCATCAATCACGTGAATTACTATATCTGCATTTTGTGCTGCTTTTATCGCTCTGCTGACGCCCTCTTTTTCAATGGTGTTTTCTGGTTCTCTTATTCCCGCCGTGTCTATTAGACGAACTTTATAGCCATCAACCAGAACGTCCTCGTCTAGAGTGTCTCTTGTGGTTCCTGGGACTTCGCTCACAATCGCTCTTTCGTGTCCACACAGGGTGTTCATCAGGGTTGATTTACCAACATTAGGCTTTCCTGTTAGAGCAACAACACCCCCCTCTCTGATTCGGCAAGCTAGTCTTGTGTTTTTAAGAAGCGTTGAAAAAATGTCTTTT
>PVBE011767667.1_pt1 | contig 20603 bp, 22 predicted proteins | sample 1631181 | NCBI WGS metagenome assembly PVBE01 (sample SAMN08397723, study PRJNA350692) | Marine metagenome, whole genome shotgun sequencing project. | isolation source: water | place: Pacific Ocean | collected 2012-04 | reverse complement strand
CTGCCTTTTTCGAGATATCTCACTGCGCTCATCCGTCAACCAACTCTTCGCCTGATTTACCTTTCTTCGGGTGGATCCATTTACGATCCCGCGAACCCATTGCCCGCGACAGAAAATACTGCGCTTTGCGCACAGTCCTCTTACGCCACTGGCAAGATCGCCATGGAAACCTTTCTTACCAATGCTTATCGACACCGCCCCACTGATCTGATGATTCTGCGACCATCCAATATTTATGGGCCCGGCCAGCCTTATAAAACCTCATTTGGGTTCATTCGGTCTGCGCTCCAATGTATTCTCGATGATCGGGAAATTCCACTCTGGGGCGACGGAAAAGCGGTTCGAGATTACCTGTTTATCGACGACTTCACGACGTTCTGTCACCAGGCCCTGTCACTTAAGTGGCCTGACACGATCTACAACATCGGTTCCGGAAAGGGATCAAGCTTAATCGATATCTGCGATGTCGTGGAATCAGTCACAGGACAGTCCTTAGCCCGCGCGCATTCGCCTGAGACAACGCCAGCAGTTCGGCATAACATCCTCAACGTGAGTCACGTGAATCATGATTTCGGCTGGCAAGCGAAGGTGACGCTGACACAGGGTATCGGCAAAACCTGGGAATGGCTGCGATCGCGCTAGCTATCGCGCCCGTTGCAAACACTGTTGAGTCCCCGTGATCTATTGCTGGCGGCGCTGGTTCCACTGACCTGGGGGGTGGGCTTTACGATTGCCAAAGCAGGGCTTGAAGAATTTCCACCGGTGTTTCTGATGGGACTTCGATTCTCCCTAGCTGCGGCCATACTCGTGTGGTTTGTTCCCATCCCCCGTGGGTACTTACTGAAGGTATTCTGGATAGCAATGGTGGGCTTTTGCCTTCAGTACGGACTGACGTTTACCGGCCTGTCAATGATCGACGCATCGCTCGCTGTCATTGTGATCCAACTCGAAGTGCCCTTCGCCGTTTTAATCGCCGCATTTATCTTTCGAGAAAAACCCGGATGGCAACGACTGGCCGGAATGCTCATCGCCTTTGCCGGCGTGGCATTGATTGCTGGGCAACCCACCCTCAAGGGACAACTGTTCGCTGTTTTTCTAACCGGTAGCGGGGCCATGATTTGGGCCGTCGGCCAAGTCATGGTGAAACAACTGGCCGGAGCGGTGGCGCCACTGTCTCTTATTGCCTGGATCGGTTGTTTCGCAGGACCGCAAATGTTGCTCGGCTCCTTCCTGATAGAGACCGGGCAACTCGACGCACTCAGGTCAGCAAGCTGGATTGGTTGGGGATCAGTTGTCTACCTCGGAATTGTCATGACGGCAATAGGCTATGGTATTTGGTATCGTGTCCTGTCCAAACATTCGATTACTCAGGTTATGCCAGTGCTGTTACTGACACCTGTCTTTACTATCATGACCAGTATCGGCTTTCTTGGGGAACAACCCTCCGTCGCTGTTTTAGCCGGTGGAATCATTGTCATCGGGGGCGTTGCAATGATTGTTTTTACGCGTGCCACCCCCACCGCCAACACGTCAGGAACTTGATCAACAGGTATTGATATTCGGCCCATGACTGCTCGCCAACACCCACGCCCATCCCCTGAGACTGTCGATGTATGGTCAATCTCACTGACCCCTGCCATGTCGTCCTCCAACAGATCCACCAGCGTGCTCAGCACTGCTGAAATAGCACGTGCCGAGCGCTTCGTCCAACCAAAAGATCGACAACGTTTTATCTCCGCCCGTACCGCATTGCGCGGAATACTGGGCTCCTATCTTGGTCTACCGCCAGCGGCTATTTCCTTTCGAATCAACGCTCATGGCAAGCCCTACTTACACTCTGCACCTGCACCTGCAATGTTGCAATTCAACCTATCGCATTCAGGAGACTGGGCACTCTGCGCAGTCACCACCGCAGGCGAAGTCGGGGTCGACATTGAGCGGGTCCGCCCCCGGGCCCAAGCGTACCGCTTAAAAGTTGCCCAACGTTTTTTCTCCGCCCATGAGTATCACGCCATCAACTCAGCGGGCCCCACCGGCATCGACTCGGCGTTCTTTTCCGGCTGGACGCGCAAAGAGGCGTATATCAAGTGCCATGGCAAGGGATTGGCGATCCCTCTGGCCACGTTTACGGTCAGTATCGGTGCCGCGACCCCGGCCGCATTGATCCAATCGGACTGGAACCCAGTCGACGTCACGCAATGCCGCTTATATGACCTGGACGTACCCGCCGGCTATTACGCGGCGCTGGCACTTCTCAACACTAAACCGGTCCGCATCTGTCAATTAAACTGGTCTGCACCAACAGCTTCGAATCCCCGGTAAACCAATCCATTTTAGGATTGCACCTAATGGCGTTTGAAGTCGTCTTCAAAACGCTCGATATCGTCCTCTCCAAGATAAGTGCCGGTTTGCACCTCAATCACTTCCAACGGCTGAAAACCTGGGTTTTCGAGTCGATGAATGACCCCTGCCGCGATATAAGTCGATTCATTCGCGGCAAGCTCAAAGGTGCTCGCTTCGAGTGTGACACGTGCGCTACCGCAAACCACCACCCAATGCTCGGAACGTTGTTGGTGGCGTTGAAGAGAAATTCGTTTCCCCGCATCGACAACAAGGCGCTTGACCTGATATCCATCACCTTGGTCGATACGCTCGTAATGTCCCCAGGGTCGATAGACCTTGGTGTGATGCGCTTGTTCGCTACGCTCCTCGTCGGACAGCCTCTGAACAAGTTTGCGTATATCCTGCACGCGATCCTGGCTGGCCACCAACACGGCATCAGGTGTTGACACGACGATAAGCCCTTTGATGCCGACCGTTGTTACTAACCCCTGATCGGCATAGACATAACTGTTCTCCGTATCCATCAGCATGACATCACCGCGGACCGCGTTACCCTGTTCATCCAAAGCCGCGGCCTCATGCAGTGCGGACCACGACCCAATATCGCTCCAGCCGGCATCGAGGGTCACCATTGCCGTTTGTTTGGCTGCTTCCATCACAGCGTAGTCGACCGACTCATTCGGACAACTCCCAAAGGCTTCGGCATCGAGATAAACAAAAATGTCTTCCCGAATGGCCTTCGCATGGGCCGCCCGTGCGGCGGCCAACATCTTCGGCCGAACGGCCTCCAGTTCATCCAGATAGCGCCGTGCTCGAAAAACAAACATCCCGCTGTTCCAGTAATACTCGCCCGAGTCAACATAGTCAGTCGCGGTCTCAAGCGATGGCTTTTCAACGAATCTAGCCACTTCAAAAATTCCATCTCCAACCCCCTCCCCGGCACGGATATAGCCATAACCAGTTTCCGGGCGTGAAGGCACAATACCAAATGTGACCAACTGGCCAAGCACAGCAGCCGATTCAGCGAGCAAAACTGACTGCTCAAACGCAGCCACATCGGTCATCACATGATCGGCTGCTAACACCAACAGGACCGGATCATCGCCTATCGCTAGTGCCTCAAGTGCCGCTACAGCAATGGCCGGCGCTGTATTACGGCCTTCGGGTTCGAGCAGAATTGCACTGGCAGTTCGCTGGCACTGCTCTAAGACCGCTGCCGTCATGAAGCGATGGTTCTCGTTGCAAACGACCAGTGGAGCTACGCCGCTCGATACAATCGACACGCGCTCAAGCGTTTGTGCCAGCAGACTGGTTTCCCCGACCAAGGGCAGAAATTGCTTGGGGTAATGTGTGCGGGACAACGGCCACAATCGTGTTCCCGACCCCCCACAAAGCAAGACCGGGATCAGTTCACGAGTTTTCATTCGTCACCTCTAGGAACATCTTTCACTCGGGTTAGTCATCACTCGCCGTTCTTAAACCGACTCACCGTTGATGGCAAGTCGGCGGCACAGGCGATCAGAAATCTCCATGGTGCCGCTTGTCCCTCCAAACTCGTACGGCAGAAAATCGCCCTCAGCGTAACCTGCGGTGACAGCCGCATCAAGACGCTCTCCTGCCAATTGGCAGTGCGCGTTGGCATGTCGTTGCCCGAGCCAATGCAGCATCATGGCAGCGGACACCAACATGGCCGTCGGATTCGCGCGACCGCTGCCTGCGATATCGGGAGCAGTGCCATGGGCCGGCTGGAACAATCCGTGTTCCAGACCGATCTCACCACACGGCGCCATTCCCATACCACCAACCACTCCCGCACCAAGATCCGACAGGATGTCGCCAAACATGTTCTCCATCACCAACACATCGTACTCCCATGGCTGCCTGACAAGATCAAGCGCCATCGCGTCGACGTACTGATGACGCACACTGATGTCCGGGAACAACTGCGCACGCTCATCAAATATTTTCCGAAAAAATGCCATCGAACGAAACACATTCGCCTTGTCGACACAGGTCACTGTACCGGGCAATCCACGAGATTTTCTATCTCGTGCAAGATTAAACGTGAAGTCAAACAACCGCTCACAAACGGGCCGAGTGATCTCCAGCGTATCGAGCGCCACACGATCATCAATCACACGACCCTCCGAACGGTGGGCAAACAGACCCTCTGTTGACTCACGGACAATCACCAAGTCCACCTTTTTGCTGCGTGAATCGAATAAAACCGGTGGTAAGTTAGGATACTGTTTAACGGGTCGAACGCCGGCAAAGAGACCAAACTCGGTGCGCATGGCGAGGTGTGGTGCGATCTCAGTTCCATCTGGAAACCGCACCTGTGGCAGGCCCATGGCCCCAAGAAGAATTGCGTCCGCCGTTCGAGCAGTATTGAAGGCGTCTTGTGAAATATCTTCACCTGTGCGCGTGAAATAGTCAGCCCCCGCCTCCAGAAAAACCAGGTCTAACGTGAAACCAGCATTGCCCTCAGTCAGCACTGAGAGCACCTGTGTACACGCTGCCATAATTTCAGTGCCGATACCGTCTCCGGGCAACACGGCGATTCGAAAACAAGGTACATTCAAACTCATCAAATCATCCCATCGCGATGACCGCGAGTGCTCTTCAGTACGGAACGCTATCGATGCCCAAGATCATTGACCTTTCCATGCCTATTACCAAGCATTTTCGCTGGAAGCCCACATTTAAACACACCGGCGACCTCGCCGGCGGCGACCAGTACCAAGTGACGTGGATAGAAACCTCAGTCCACGCGTTCACGCATGTCGACACCCCACGACACATTCTGGCCGACGGCTACACCACTGATGAACTAATGCTGGAACAAATTATCGGTGAATGTGCCATTGTGGATCTCACCGGCATCTCGCCCAACACGCCCATAGAAGTCGACACATTGGCAGCCGCTGGCAAGCACATTCGTCCAGGCGACATCGCACTGATCAAAGCCTCCTGGGACCAAGTTCACTCACCACACACACCGGAATTCTGGAGCAACGCGCCTTACATGACACGTGAAGGGAGCCAATGGTTACTAGAACAACAGATCAAGGCCATCGCCTACGACTTTCCTCAGGACTATCCGATTAGAACTTTTTTAACCGGGGAAACGCATCCGTTCGAAGAACATGTCACCCATGATATTCTGCTTCGCAACGGCGTGATCATGATCGAATACCTGTGTAACACAGTACAGTTAACGGGAAAACGCACCTTTCTCATGGCACTCCCATTAAAAATTGCCAACGCGGACGGTGCACCCGCCCGCGTCGTGGCGATGGATCTGGAATCGTTACAGGACGGCAAAGCCAACTAAGCCTGACTGGCGAAAGCGCACCACACCATGCTGACATCTGAACAAATCGATACCTTCTGGCAAAACGGATACCTCACCGTTGAAAACGCGGTCAATTCAGAGCAACTACAACAACTGCAGTCTCAGCTCAACCGTTGGGTCGACGAAAGTCGCTCTCACAGCACACCCTTTGGCCCACTAACCCTTGACGGGAGAGCTCGGTTTGATATGGGCCAGGAACACTCTCCTGAGCAGCCAGCCCTGCGACGCGTCAATAACCCCTCAGACATCAGTAAAGACTATTTCGCAGTCATGTCCGATGCAGCAACGGTCAACATGGTTTGTGACCTGATCGGCCCCCATGTGAAATTTCATCATTGCAAGATCAACCTCAAATTACCGGGATCCAATACGGAAGTGGGTTACCACCAGGATTTCGGATATACCCCGCATACCAACGATGACGTGGTCACGACCCTCTTAATGCTGGATGACATGACAGCGAATAACGGCTGCCTCAATGTGGTACCCGGCAGTCACACCGGCCCCGTACACTCGCTTTTCAACGACACCACCTTTGTCGGTGTCGTTGACAACAGCGTCACCCAGCGCCTGCAACCACAGGAGGTTCCCATCTATGGTGATGCGGGCAGCGTCTGCCTCATGCACACCCGTCTGGTTCACGGATCGGCTCCAAACCATTCACCTCAGCCACGTGCACTCTACATTTGCGTCTACTCAGCGGCCGATGCGTTTCCACTCGCCAACAATCCAATGGCGAATCCCAACGAGGGAATCATCGTGCGTGGAGAAAAAACTCGGACGGCCCGCCTCAGCGAATCACAGGTCGAATTACCTGAGCAACCGACCAGCGCCTCCTTCTTTACCGTCATCGGCCAGGCGTCGAAGGACAACACCTAAACGCGTGCCGCCGTGGCAACACAGGCGATCCAGCACTCAGGCAAGGTAATAACGAACCAGCCAATCCGCGACCAGCGCCGGACGTTCATGATTACGGATATCGATCTTGGCCCGGCAACATAAAGTCACTTCTGTATCCCGCTGCACTTCAACCCGCAGCAACTCAAATCGTCCCCTGATCTGGCTTCCTGACGGAACTGGTGAGAGGAAACGAATACGATCAAAACCGTAATTAATGCTGCGCTTCACGCCCTCAATCTCGGGCAATGCGTTTTCAATCATGTGACTCAAAAACGATAAGGTCAGAAACCCGTGTGCAATCGTCCCACCAAACGGCGCATCCGATCGGGCCCTTACCGGATCAACGTGAATAAACTGATGGTCTATGGTCACCGCAGCAAAGTCATCAATTGACTGTTGCGATATATCGATCCATGGAGAGATGCCGATCTCGCTTCCTACTCGCGCCTGCAACGTCGCGAGCGATATCATCGTTCGCCTGCGCACCACCAATTAAGCAGCGTCAGCCGCCACCAATTCTTGGCAGGAGATGCACTTCACTGTCGGGTGCAATTTCGGCAAACCAGTCATCCTGATAGATAGTGCCATCGATGGAGACCGCTACCTCGTCCTCGAAATCAGCCGGCAATCCTGGATAGCGCGTGCTCAGTTGTCGCATTAGCTGGCGAATCGTGTTGACGTCAAGCTCCAATTCACTGACACCCTCAGTGTGTAGCTGAAGATTACCGGTCAGCACGATTCTAGCCATCAGCTCGCCGTGGTGGCAGCGCCATTAGCTGCTTTTATGGCTGCAAGCACTCTCGGCGGTGACATAGGTAAGTCGGTAAAACGAATGCCTAGTGCATTGGCGAGCGCATTCGAGATAGCCGCCATCGGCGGCACAATCGGTGTCTCACCAACGCCCCGTACACCATAAGGGTGCGTTGGGTTTGCTACCTCAACAATGACCGTATCGATCATCGGGACGTCGGAACAAACCGGCACTCGGTAATCGAGAAACCCAGCATTCTCCAGACGTCCCTTGTCATCATAGATATATTCCTCGTTAAGAGCCCAACCGATGCCCTGCACTGCACCGCCCTGGTACTGGCCCTCAACGTAACTTGGATGGATGGCCTTACCTGCATCCTGAACGACGGTATACCGAGTCACCCATACACGACCTGTTTCTCGGTCTACGTCGACATCAACAACGTGTGTACCAAAACTCGGGCCAGCACCCTGTGCATTGATCGAATGGGCACCAACAATCGGCCCCCCAGTCTTGGCCATATCCTTGGCGATTTCCTGCAACGACAATGGTTGCATATTGTCGGTGTACCCGTTCGTCGCCCGCGCCTCACCCTCGGCCCACTCCACATCATCGACGGGAATATCCCAGAACTTAGCTGCCCGATCTTTCAATGTTCCGATCAGATCCTGTGCCGCACCGACCACGGCGATACCGCCGGCAAAAGTTACCCGACTGCCGCCAGTCAGCATGTTATAGCCCAATGCACTGGTATCACCGATCATGGGGCGAACCTTGTCCAAATCAATGCCCAGCTCCTCGGCCGCCATCATAGATAACGAGGCACGCGTACCCCCAACATCAACTGTACCCAAGACGAGTGCCACTGAGCCGTCTTCGCTGAGGTTAAGCGTCGCCGAGGTTTGACCACCGATATTAAACCAGTAACCCGTGGCAACACCGCGGCCCTGTCCAGCTTTCAACGGGCTCTGGTAGTGGTCATGGTCTCGTGCCGCCTCGAGCGTCTCGATACAACCAATCACCGGAAATTTCGGGCCATAAGAAGATTGTGAGCCTTGTTTCGGAGCATTCTTAAGACGAAACGCAAGCGGATCCATACCGATGACCCCTGCAATTTCATCCATCACCGATTCAGTCGCATATTCTGCGATGGGAGCCCCCGGCGCCCGATACGCGGCCACTTTGGGGCGATTAACCAGAATGTCATAGCCGACTGTTCTGACATGATTAAGCTCGTAAGGCGCGAATGCGCACTGCGCTCCCTGCGCCACCGGTGACCCGGGAAACGCCCCTGCCTGATACTTGAGCACTGCATCGGCTGCCGTGATACGACCATCATTGGTCGCACCGACTTTCACCCATAAATGGGCACCTGAAGTGGGGCCGGTGGCGCGGAAAACTTCTTCCCGCGTCATCGCCATCTTCACAGGCTGGCATGCTTTGCGTGATAGCGCCAAAGCCAACGGCTCAAGGTAAACCACAGTCTTACCGCCAAATCCCCCACCAATTTCTGATGCCTGGACTCGCAATTTCGATACGTCAAGACCCAGTAACGTAGCGCAGTGTCCGCGAGCAACGTAGTGGCCTTGGGTAGATAGCCACAGTTCGCCCTGGCCGTCCTCGGTCATACTGGCAACACAGGCATGAGGCTCGATATAGGCCTGATGTACGGGCTGCGTGGTGAACTCGCGTTCAATCACCACATCTGCCTCAGCAAATCCAACCGCAACATCACCGTGACCGAATTCGACACGCTTTGCAATGTTGGTCATGGCTCCCGGCGACTGCTCCATACCCTCCGTGATTAAGTCTTCCTGGATGATAGGGGCGCCGCTCTCCATCGCCGCTACCGGATCGATCACGTGGGGCAGAACCTCGAAGTCAACCTTGATGAGCGATAGGGCCTTGGCCGCGATTCGAGCATCCACAGCCGCTACCGCCGCTATTGCATGACCTTCGTATAACGCCTTTTCACGTGCCATGACATTGCGCACCATGTCCCGGTAGTTAATCGTCATCTCACCGGCGGGCTGCACTGCACCTTTGGGTTGATCGGAGAAATCATCTCGCGTGATGACGGCTTTGACACCGCTCAATGCTTCGGCCGCCGATGTGTCGATGGAGCGAATGTGGGCATGCGCATGAGGGCTACGCAAGACCTTGCCGACTAACATATTCGGCAGATGCAGGTCAGCACCAAATTTGGCTCGGCCGGTGACCTTGTCTACGCCATCCGGGCGCACCGCCCGTGTGCCAACCCACTTGTAGTCCTTGCCATTGCCCGTCCCGTTTCCAGATGGGGTCTCATTTGAATCCGTCATTGTTTAATCCCTCATGTCAGCGGCCGTATCCAGAACCGCTCGAACGATTTTGTCGTAACCCGTGCAGCGACAGAGATTACCTGCCAACCAGTACCGAACCTCGGTCTCGCTCGGGTTCGAATTGCGATCGAGTAGCGCCTTCGCCGCGATCAGAAAGCCCGGCGTGCACACGCCACACTGGAGAGCGGCGAAATCAAGGAATTTCTGCTGCAATGGATGCAATCGGTCACCGTCAGCCATTCCCTCAATGGTTTCGATTTCTTGCCCACCCACTTCAGCCGCCAACACCAAACAAGAACAAACCAGACGGCCATCTATCGTGACACTGCACGCACCGCAATCGCCTGACGCACAACCTTCTTTACTGCCCGTCAAGCGCAAATCATCGCGGAGCACGTCGAGTAGCGTCTGTTCGGGTGCACACAAAAACTCAACGTCATCGCCATTGATTCGAGTCGTGATATGATATTTAGCCATTAGGTACTCCCTGCGCGTTCTAGCGCGATTCTGCAAACTCGCCCAGCGAGCACACCCGCCACTTCAATGCGATAAGCCACTGTACCGCGCTTGTCATCTATCGGCCGGCAAACTGCGCGCACCGCAGCTGCCATGGCATCAATGGCAGCGTCGTCGACAACGCCGCCGATAAGGGCTTCAGCCGCTGCCGGCACTAGTAGTGCGGTCGGAGCGACGGCACCAACTGCGACGCGCGCTGCACTGCACTGCCCATCGGCGCCAAGACTGAGACTGACTCCAACACCCACCACGGCGATATCCATTTCAGTACGAGGGATAAAACGCAGGTAAGCATCCCCGGACCGTGATCCACGCGCCGGCAACAGAATCGAAACGATAAATTCGCCATTACTCAGGATGGTCTGGCCTGGACCCGTACAGACCTCTTCAACTGGCACCTCTCGTCGACCACCTGGGCCCGCCAACGCACATGTTGCCCCAGCAGCAATCAATGCCGGCACCGTGTCCGCAGCGGGCGACGCGTTGCACAGATTCCCACCCATCGACGCGCGGCCTTGAATCTGGGTTGAGCCAATAAGATCTGCCGCCTCCACCACACCGGGCCACAATAAACTCAGCGTGTTGTGTTCTTTCACCCTTGCACCGCTAACCGCCGCCCCGACTCGAAAGCCACCATCTTCTGCGGTGATGGCAGTGGTTTCATCAATCTGTTTAATGTCAACGATCAATTCGGGATCTATGAAACCGGCGCGGAGCTGCACAAGCAGATCGGTACCACCGGCCAGCACGCGGGGATCCCCGTCAGTACCGGCCAGCAACGAAATTGCCTGATCGACCGTTTGCGGTGCTTCGTAACGCATTGCTTAAATTCCTTTACTTAGATTTAGTTACTAATTGAGCAGGCAGCCATTGTAGCGTCGCACGACGCACTTGACACCGTCTGACACTTCAAAGACACACCGGCACAATGGTTTTCACATCCCTGTCATACCATTCTCCGATAGGAAACTGGCGGATTTTTCGAAGGCCAGGACGTTCATGTTAGCCTCTACCTACCATAGACAACTGCCTAAAACCACAGTCCCTTGATAAGCACTTTGCACGAACATGACTAAAAGCCCCTTCGCATCCTTCCGCGCCAGCCTCAACGACAAAACGGCGCCCCACGACATGAGTTGCGCACTCACGGGTCTGTGGCATGACGCGAACGGCGACTGGGACACAGCCCATCGAGTGGTCCAGGCTGGTAACAGCGAGGAGGATGCTTGGGTCCACGCGTATCTCCACCGAAAGGAAGGAGACATCGACAACGCCCACTACTGGTATCGCCGCTGTAATCGTCAACCCGCAATCGAATCCCTCGAGAGCGAGTGGGCTGCCATCGCGATCGCGCTGCTTGAGGAGGATACCGATGCCCGGTCGACTTGAAGGCAAGGTCGCTATTGTCACTGGCGGTGCATCCGGCATCGGCCGAGCCACTGTGGTCCGCTTCCTCGCTGAGGGCGCACACGTTTTAGCAACGGATATTGATCAGAGCGCCCTGGATGCACTGCGCCGAACAAACAACAACGGACAACTGCAAGTCGAGAAGGCAGATATCGCCGAGCGAGACCAATGCGAGGCCTTGGTTAACGCCCTTGTCAAACACACAGGGCGACTGGATATCTTAGTCAACTCGGCCGGAATCACTCCCCGCGGCCTGGATGATTCGCTGTCTTTTGATGAGAAATGGGATTCGGTCATTCGAGTCAACATGAAAGGCACCCTGCTCATGTCCCACGCGGCCGTCGAAGCCATGCGGCAAAACGCCAGCGGTGCCATTATCAACTTGGCCTCCATCATGGGTTTGGTGGCTTACCACCCCGACTTGCCGCTGTCTGATGGGTTTAATCCTTATCCCCACAGCAAGGGCGGGGTCATACAGATGACGCGCGATCTCGGCGTCCGCTTGGCACCGGAGAACATTCGGGTAAACGCCGTCTGCCCGGGGTTCATCTACACCGCCCTGACTGCTGGCTTGTCTGACTCACCCGACCTGCATGAAACACTTAAACGACGGCATCCGATGGGTCGACTGGGAGAGCCCGAGGAAATCGCTAATGTCATCCTTTTTCTTGCCTCCGATGAAGCATCCTTTGTCACGGCCACCGCATTGCCTGTCGATGGCGGCTATACAGCCTCTTGAGCAGAATCCCACGGACCATCAGAAAGCAGACCGCGTCCCGCAATGACTGCCATCGCGGCCGCAACGTTAACTGACCACGGCCCATCTTGTCCTAACTCGATCTCAACACATTGATCTGCACCCAGGGTCACTTCCTTTTCACCATCCAACGCAAGCGTCCCCATTATCGCCGGCACACGAACCCGCTCACCCAATATCAATGGGTGAACATCCGCAATCTCAACCCGTCGCATCAATCCCGGTGCAATCGGTGCATCGACAAATCGACCCGGACCAAATTTGATCGCAATGCCAACCTGTGCTTCACGCGACACCGGTGCAACCAAACTGCCGATAGAAGATAAACCAATGGCTCCTGGCTCGGCAAAAGTCAGATAAAGCGTCGCAAAGTTTTCGGGCCGCCACAAAGCGCGGGTACCAACCCAGGGTTCACGGGCAACACAGATATCCACCAATGCGGCAATCTTTTCCTCGCCATCAACAAAACAGCGCAAGCGTTTGTTGCGCTGACATACGGCCTGACTATCGACAAGGCCATTCGCCACCGCACCGGCCACCAGTCCCGCCACGGTCTCTTCCTGGCATCTTGGAAAAGCATTATTAGTCCCGGTGGACAAACAGACTAAGGGGAGCGATCCGCATTCATGGGAAACCAGGCGGTGTGTACCGTCACCACCCAGGACAACGATACAACTGACGCCTGCCTCTCGCATACAGCGCACCGCCAGCTGGGTATCAAACGGCCGACCCTCAACGGGCATGTCAAGAAAACAAATCTCTGGCCAACCGGTTGCGCGTTCGCTTGCTTGGACCAATCCGCCGGCGATTCCGGCGCGATCAAACATCATCCATACCCGGTCAACACCGAGCGCTCCAAGACCGGCCAGGACGCGCTGCACCCGAGCACTTCGCTCTGATAGCGAAACGCTGGTGGCACCACTGATCAGACGACGTACGTCTCTTGCCGCCGCCGGATTGACAAGGATTCCCACTTCGCTCACACATCTACCTCTATGATCTGCTGTTATTAGACCAAACCACTGTTCACATTATTCTATCCCGCTCATCGAAGCATCGGCGAAAGCCTATAATCTTAAATTAACTACCTGTGATTTCGCCTTGGGGACATGATGTCTATCATCGACTTCGATCACATCAACATTCGAACAGCTAACGTCACCGCCATGACTGCGTTTTACGCTGAAGTGCTGGGGCTCGAGAAAGGCTGGCGACCGGATTTCAGCTTTCCTGGCGCGTGGCTTTATCTCGCAGATCGCCCACTGATTCACCTGCGCGGCGTCGATATCACGCCAAGGGCAACAGAAGTGCGCATTGAGCACTTTGCCTTTCGTGCGACCGGGCTAAATGTGTTTTTGATGGGACTACGCGAGCGACGTTTAGCCTATAACGTCAACGTGTCACCGTCGAACAACAACCGCATGGTTAACGTCTACGACCCTGACAACAACCACGTTGAAATTCAGTTTGACGCAAGCGAGACATCAGACCTTTCTGCCTACACGCCAACTTAGTCACCCACCAAGTGTGCGCAGCCATCACTAGTCACGCGTCGCCATTAAGCGCTAAACCAAAACGATTCAAGATTGCCATAGCCCCACCCTCGTATCGTTACCCTCGGTGCTGGATAGATTATCGGCTCAGTCCTCGCCCGTTAACCTCAGATTAACTTCGCCATAACCGTCAAAACGAGCAATGACAGACTGCCCAGGTTTCACCGCCACCGGTCCCGCGCAAACCCCGGTCGTCACAAATTGTCCCGACTCAATTTTCTTTCCCCTCGAAGACAGGTGATTGACGAACCAAACCAATGCGTCACGCGGGTCACCCAGCGCGTGCGCACCACAACCGACAGCCGCCTCATTACCGTTGACACACAGCGCAACCCGCTGTGCAGCCAGGTCATCCTGGCGCCAACCGCTGGTAACAGCCTGCCCCAGGACGAACACATGTGCACACGCATTGTCTGCCACCAATTGGGGTGCACCCGCCCCCGCAAAACCGCTCAGACGAGAATCAGGAATTTCGATGCCAAGACATAACGCACCGACTGCTTGTAAAACTTCCATTCTCGAATACTGCGTCGCCCGAGGCAGCAGGCACGCGTTAAATTCAAATACAAATTCTGCCTCTACCGCGCACATCTGATTGCCGCTTAACGACACCTGCGCACCAGGTGAGCGGATTTGAGAACTCAACAATCCCCCTGTAATCGGATGGGTAATCCCAATGTGTTGCTGGCCTGCCATGCTGGTCGCAGCAATCTTATGACCGGCAAGCGTCTCGCCAGTCGCTACAAGCAACGCATCTTGTATGGCATAACCCTGGTCGAGGTCAGCGGGTCTGCACCTCGAAGGCAACCCATCGATACGAGTTGCCCCTTTCCAGGCAGCCAAGAGGAGTTGCGCAGCCTCGTCCGTGGTAGTGCTCACTTTGTTATGCCCTCGCCACGTTTAATCTGAACTAAAGTATCGTGTCTGGTTGGCGATGAGCCAGGCACGAACCTATACTCGCGTGAACAGATTGCGGCTCCACCAAACAGACGACACCCGCACTAACCAGACTTTATGAGAGTTAAGACCGAGACTTCCCATGGCAGAAAAACCCAAGAAACGATTACGCAGTAGAGAATGGTTTGACATTCCCGGTGACCCCAGCGCCACTGCACTTCACATAGAACGTTACACCAATTTTGGCATTAGTGCTGCGGAACTGCGCTCGGGAAAGCCTATCATTGGCATTGCACAGACAGGCAGCGACCTGGTGCCGTGCAATCGAATCCATATAGACCTCGCGAGACGCATACGTGAAGGCATCCGTGAGGCAGGTGGAATCGCCATCGAGTTTCCGGTGCACCCGATACAGGAAAGCGGCAAACGTCCCACGGCTGCGCTCGATCGCAACCTGCAGTATCTGAGCCTGGTTGAGGTTCTGTTCGGTTATCCCATCGACGGCGTCGTGCTAACCACAGGCTGCGACAAAACCACACCGGCCATGATCATGGGCGCCGCCACGGTCGACATCCCGGCCATTGCGTTGTCCGGGGGGCCCATGATGAATGGCTATTGGCGCGGCCAACTGGCAGGCTCCGGAACAATCGTCTGGGAAGCGAGGAAATTGCTAGCCGCTGGCGAAATCGACGACGAGGAATTCATTCAACTGGTCGCCGATGCCACTCCCTCACCCGGACACTGCAATACCATGGGTACTGCAACGACCATGAACTCCCTTGCCGAGGCGCTGGGCATCAGTCTATCCGGCAGTGCGGCCATACCGGCACCGCTAAAGGAACGTGCCGCAATAGCGTACCGGACAGGTCTGCGCATTGTCGAAATGGTCGAAGAAGACCTGACACCATCTCGCATCCTGACCCGCAAGGCCTTTGAAAACGCCATTCGGGTTAATTCTGCCATTGGTGGTTCGACCAATGCCCCGATTCATATCAATGCCATTGCCAGCCACATCGGCGTAGCACTAGATATTGGCGAATGGGAAACCATTGGCCTGGACATTCCGCTACTGGTCAATCTACAACCGGCGGGGGAGTATCTCGGGGAGGCCTATCACTTGGCGGGTGGCGTGCCAGCGGTTATGCACGAACTGCTGCGCGCTGGCAAACTTCATGGCGACGCCCTCACTTGTGACGGTACCACCATCGCTGAAAACTGCAGTGACAGTCCATCACGTAATCACGATGTGATTCGCTCCTACACTGATCCCATGAAGGAGAACGCTGGTTTCGCGGTCCTACGCGGCAATCTATGTGACGCCGCCATCATGAAAACTTCGGTCATCGGTGATGATTTTCGTGAACGCTACCTGTCCAGACCGGGCCACGAAAACGTGTTTGAAGTGCGTGCCATCGTGTTTGAGGGCCCGGAGGATTACCATGCCCGGATCAACGATGCCGCGCTCAATATCGACGCCGATTGTATTCTGGTTATCCGTGGCTGCGGCCCAGTCGGTTATCCGGGCTCGGCCGAAGTCGTTAACATGCAGCCCCCTGACCAACTCATCAAACAAGGTATCCGAGAATTACCAACCCTGGGCGACGGACGGCAAAGCGGCACTTCCGGTAGCCCGTCTATCTTGAACGTGTCACCCGAATCTGCCGTGGGTGGTGGTCTTGCCATACTGGTCACTGGAGATGCCGTGCGAATCGATCTAAACACGGGGACACTGGATGTGCTTCTCGATGACGACACGCTGGACGCGCGACGCCAGGCGCTTGAAGAGGCAGTCATTGAACACCAAACCCCCTGGCAGGAAATCTACCGCAGCACCGTGGGGCAACTCGCGGGCGGCGGCATTATCGAACTCGCAGCCAAATATCAGCGTATCCGCAAGACGTTACCGCGCCACTCTCACTGATAGACAGCGTGCTTGACCCCACGGCCTAGACGGTGACTTGATCGCCGGGGGAACCGGTGGACAGAAAAGCCTCGATATTGGCAATCACTCGCATTCCCATGGCATCACGTGCGTTGCGCGTCGCCGTACCGAGATGGGGAGCCAGCACGACATTTCCCAGTGCCATCAGTTCTGCTGGCACTTTCGGTTCGTGTTCATAAACATCGAGGCCAGCGGCGAAAATTCCACCGCTACTCAAGCAATCGATCAAGGCTAATTCATCCACCACCGGCCCGCGTGCCGTGTTGATCAGCACTGCCGTTGGTTTCATCTGTGACAGCGCGGCTCGATCGATAAGATGGTGTGTCGCCGGTGTCAGTGGACAATGCAACGAGACCACATCGGACAGCGCCAGCAACTCAGCAAAATCCGGGCAGTAGGTGGCGTTAAATTCGGTTTCTGCATCCACCTGCCGATTGCGATTGTGATAGAGCACCTGCATACCAAAAGCACGGGCGCGGCGCGCAACAGCCCGCCCTATCTGTCCCAAACCAACGATCCCGATCGTCGAACCCCATACACTGACGCCAGCCAATGGTTCATCGATACGCACCCCATCCCAGCGCCCTGCTCGCAGGTGGTTATCACCGTGAACCAATCGTCGGCACGCTGCGAGAATCAATGCGAAGGCTATATCAGCCGTATCCTCTGTCACCGCACCGGGAGTATTGCTAACCAGTATCTGTCGTTCGAGCGCCGCGGCCACATCGATATGCTCGGTTCCAGCCCCAAACCCGGCAATCAGGCACACACTGTCTGGCAACCGGGCGATCAATGCCGCATCGATCGCATCCATGGTCGTTGGGCAAAGCACCGTTACCCCTTCGCAACCCGAAATGATGTCTTCAGCAGACAGTTCCCGGTCATCCAGATTCAACCTCGCGTCGTAACGTTCTGCCAGCTCGTGGTAAACGGTCTCAGTCCAGCGCCGTGTCACCATGATGGTGGTCTTGTGTGACGGCTGCATCATTCCTTGCCTCTCGCTCTGTGCCCCAACGGACTCTAGTAGGTCGCGCGTCCACCGCTAAGATCAAACGCAGCGCCCGTGGTATAAGAATTTTCTTCCGATGCCATCCACGCAATCATGGCAGCGGCTTCCTCGCGCTCGAGGAAACGTCCACGCGGAACTTTTGACAACATGTAATCAATATGCTCCTGCGTGATTTGATCAAAAATTCGTGTCTTTACGGGCGCCGGAGTGACGCAATTGATTGAAATGCTCAAATCCGGCGTTTCTTTAGCCAACGACTTAGTCAGTGCAATGACACCCGCTTTAGCTGCGCTGTAGGCCGCGGCATTGGGATTGCCCTCCTTACCGGCTATTGACGCCACGTTCACAATACGCCCGTAATTTCGCTCCCGCATCCCTGGCAAAACCGCGCGACAACAAAAGAATACACCATTGAGATCAACCTCAATTACCTCACGCCACGCATCGACAGGATATTCCCAGGACGGAGCGATCGGTCCGGCAATACCCGCGTTATTAATCATAATGTCAATCCCGCCGATCGCGCGCTCTGTCTGCTTTAATGCCTCCGCAACGCCTTCAGCATCGGTAACATCGATCGCCATGTGATGCACAGCACCCTCGTAATCCAGTCCCGATACCGTTTCCTTCAGTAACTCGTTATCTCGATCCCACAGGCTAACGCTCGCGCCCGATGCAAGAAAGCGCTCGACGATCGCAAGTCCAATTCCCTGCGCGGCGCCGGTAACAACGGCGTGACGGCCATTCAGGTTAATTTGATTCATAATAGTATCCCTAGTTATAATATCCTTAGTTATTATCGTTTAGGCAACTAATTTTAGCTCAGTGCGCGAAAACCTTGAACGGAACTTTGGCTTTCTCGTCAACGACGTGGCGCGCCTGCTCCGAACGACGTTCGACCGTCGAGTGCGAGCTCTCGGCCTTACTCGGTCACAGTGGTGGGTCCTGACCCATCTTTTCAGGCAAGACGGTATCACGCAGTCGGACCTGGCGGAAATACTTGACATAGAAAAAGCGACACTCGGCAGATTGCTTGACCGAATGGAAGCCAAAGATCTGGTTCGTCGACAGATCGATGATAATGACCGACGGGCAAAACGGGTCTATCTGACTGCCGAGGTCGAACCTTCAGTGCAGACAATGCGCACCATCGCAGCTGAGATGCGTCGTGACGCGCTGTTTGGACTGAGTCGTAGTGATCGCGAACAATTTGTGGACTCGCTAATTACCATCAAAGCAAACCTTGCCCGACTTAATGAAAGCGGCGCATCGAAGTCGGCAACCCCTAAAGGGGAAACATCCCGTTGAGCGATGACAGCGGGTCCCCACGCCCGAAATCCCGACCACTTCTGCGACCGCTGCTCCTGCTGGTAGTGCCCGTGATCGCGCTACTAGGACTGATTTACCTGTATGCAACCGGTGGACGCTATGTGGTAACCGAAAATGCTTACGTCAAATCAGATGTTATTACTATTAGCGCCGATGTGTCTGGCCGCGTAGTCCACGTCGCTGTCGAGGAAAACCAGCGTGTGCGTAAGGGCGACCTACTGTTTCTGTTGGACGCTGCGCCTTACGAAATAGAAGTGCAACGGGCTGAATCTGAAATGGACATCGTCGCGACAGACATCGAATCGCTTCGTGCTGATTATCGAGAGACACTGATCAAGAGGAAACACGCACTGGAGCAGGTTGATTTTCTGAGTCGCCAATTAAAACGTCAACGCCAACTGCGCAAGCAGGGCCTTGGCAGTGAAGAGCACTACGACGAAGCGCTACATACGGTGGAGACCGCCAAACAACAGGTGCAATTGATTAAACAGAGCACTGAACGAGTGCTCGCCACACTGGGAGGTGACGTCAACCGACCCATTGAAAGTCATCCCGATTACCGACGCGCGCGTGCGACCCATAATCAGGCAGCGCTGAATCTGGCCCGTACCAAAATAGTCGCAGCTACCAGCGGAATTATCACCAACCTCAAACTACAAACAGGCGAATTTGTAGCAGCTGGGAAACCCGTCTTCAGCCTGGTTGACACCACCAAGGTCTGGGTTGAAGCCAACCTCAAGGAAACCCAACTGACTTATGTTCGTGAGGGGCAGCAGGCCAGTGTGGTGGCGGACGCCTACCCTGATCAAATCTGGGAGACCATCGTCGACAATATTGCGCCGGCAACCGGTGCGGAGTTTGCTCTTTTACCACCGCAAAATGCCTCGGGTAACTGGGTCAAAGTCGTACAGTGGGTTCCCATTCGCTTAGACCTCGACCAGCAGGCAACGAAGGCAACCGCGCTCCGAGCCGGCATGACGGTAACCGTGCGCATTGACACCGAACGGCACCGTGGGGCGCCAGCATTTATCGGAACCTTGTTCGGCAACCGTGACGCTTTATCGATGGCACCCACCACCAACACCGATGCAAAGACTGCCAACTGATTTAGCGTACGCTTTACGTTATTCCTCTGACGGCGTGATCACCTTGCGCAGAACGTGCTGTCGGTTCGAGGTATGGGGCCTTACCTGTCCCGGCCAACGACCCTGCTCAACGGCAGCGGCCCAGGCATTGGAGGTCAGCACCTCGGGGCTTTCTATCTGATACACAGCACTATATCGGGGGATTCCATCGTTTGGCACCACATGGATCTCTCCACCCATGGCCACTTTTAGCTCCTCGGTGATTAACCGGGATACTGCGACGACTCCAGGCACCTTCAGCAACATGGGGACGTGTTCATCGTCATAAACCTCATTAAAAAGGCTTTCACTTTCAGGACTCACATCCATACTGGCTGAGAAAATATAACGGGTTTGAAATGACATAATGCTTCCTCCTTTACGGCTGGTTGTATAAAT
>PVBE012509223.1_pt1 | contig 20604 bp, 21 predicted proteins | sample 1631181 | NCBI WGS metagenome assembly PVBE01 (sample SAMN08397723, study PRJNA350692) | Marine metagenome, whole genome shotgun sequencing project. | isolation source: water | place: Pacific Ocean | collected 2012-04 | reverse complement strand
TCCGCTCCGGGAGGCCCATGCCGCCATCGAGCAGGCGGCGGCCGGTGAACTCGACGCGTCGCCGGGGGGTCAGGCGGGCGATGCACTCGTCGACGCCGTACGCGAGCGCATCCTGCCCTGTGCCGGCCGCTTCAACGACGAACTCCGCTCGGGCCGCCTCAATGGGCACCTCGAGGCGGCAACGGCGGTACGCCTGGCATCGCTGTTCCGGTATGCCCTCGGCGACGTACCACTCGAGTCGTACCAGCGCGAGTTCGGCAGGGTCGGCACGCCCGCCCTGGTCCTCGACGACCTGGCCTCGGCCCTGACCGTCGCCATCGAAGAACTCACCCGCCCCGTCGACGCCATCAAGCACCAGGCCAAGACCGTCACGGTCGGCATTTCACGGACCGACGAGACCCTCCTCGAGGCCCGACTCACCCGGGCGGTGCTCGATGCCGGCGCCCCCCGGGACGGTCTCAGCTACCGGACGCTTCGCCTGCTCATGGCCCTCGACCCGGCGGTCGCCGAGATAACCGGATTCACCCGGTACCGGCTCGACGACGTCGAAGGTTCGACGCCGATCGCAGCGATCGTCGACCGTGGCGGGGTCTCGACCGGCATCCCCTCGCGCACGGAGCGCGACCCGGCGCTGCGGGGCACCAAGCACCGCGTGGCGGTCGACCGCGAGGTGCTCGTCACCCGGGGAGCCCGTGACGACCGGACGATCGTGCTCGTGCCCGAGGTCAAGGACGCCGAGGCCGTCGGGCTCACGCTGCTCCACATCACGACCGTCGACCGGTTGTCACCGGACACCGTGCGCAGCGTCCTCGAGGGCTACCACAACCGCTACGGCGAGATCCGAGACGCCGTCTGCGAGACCGAACCGTCGTTGCGGGACGACCTTCTGGTGTCGATCCCGGTCGAGGACCTCCTCATCGACGAGGTCGGGGCCATCGCCGACCGGTTGCGCAACAGGTCCTGAGCAACGGGCACCAGATGATCGGTATCGGCACGGACCTCGTCGACATCGATCGGTTCCGTCGGTCGCTCGAGCGCACACCGGGACTGCGCGAGCGCCTGTTCCGTCCAGGCGAACGGGCCTACGCCGACCAGCGGAGCGACCCCGCCGAACGCTATGCAGGCCGGTTCGCCGCCAAGGAGGCCACCCTCAAGGCCCTGGGCCTCGGACTCGGGGGCATGGCCATGTACGACATCGAGGTGGTCCGGGCCGGGTCGGGAGCCCCCTCGCTGCTGCTGCACGGCGAGGCTGCCGAGACGGCGGCTGCGGCGGGCGTCACCGGATGGCTGGTCACGATCTCACACACCGACACGGTGGCCCAGGCCGTGGTCGTGGCACGCTGAGGGGATGCAGCCGGTCGCCACACCCGAGGAGATGGCAGCCATCGACGCCGCCGCTTCCGAGCCGTTCGAAGTGCTCGTGGGTCGCGCCGGTACTGCCGTGGCCCGGGCGGCCGTCGACCTGCTGGGCGGGGCCGAGGGTCGCCGGATCGTCGTGGTCGCCGGAGGAGGATCGAATGGTGCCGACGGGCGCGTGGCCGCAGATCGGCTCAGCGACCTCGGTGCGGAGGTCACGGTGCTCGAGGCCGAAGCGGCGCCCGCCGCAATCCCCGATGCCGACCTCGTGATCGACGCCGCGTACGGCACCGGCCTGCGCCGTCCGTATTCGGCGCCGGCCACCGACTCACCCGTGCTGGCCGTCGACCTGCCCTCCGGCATCGACGGCCTGACCGGCTGCCCGCTGGGTTCCCCGGTGACCGCCGAGCGGACTGTCGCGTTCGCTGCCCTCAAGCCGGGCCACCTGTTCGGGCATGGGCCGGATCACTGCGGTGAGGTGCTGCTGGTCGACATCGGCCTTGACGTCACCTCGTTGCGGACTGAACTGGTCGAGCCGTCCGATGTGGCGGCACTGGTTCCGTCCCGGCCCCGTGATGCCCACAAGTGGGAGAGCGCCTGTTGGGTCGTCGCCGGATCGCCGGGTATGGAGGGCGCCGCCCACCTAGCGGCCCGTGCCGCCCAACGGTCAGGTGCCGGCTACGTACGGCTTTCGGTTCCCGGCGGAGGTGTGCTGCATGCCGCTCCGCTCGAGGTGGTGGCCGATCCGATCCCGTCGGACCTGACCCCACCGGATGGCCTCGACCGCTTTGCTGCGCTCGTCCTGGGTCCTGGCCTCGGGCCGGTCTCCGGTGACGCCGTCCGTTCCCTGCTTTCCTCTTTCCCCGGCCCGGCCGTCATCGACGGTGACGGGCTCAACGCATTGGGAGCCATCGACGGGCCGCTACGGGATGGATCCACGGTCCTCACGCCCCACGACGGTGAGTTCGAGCGACTCACCGGCGCCCGTCCCGGTGCCGACCGCCTGGCTGACACCCGGGCCTTCGCCGTGCGGAGCGGGGCGGTCGTGCTCCTGAAGGGGCCGACCACGGTCGTTGCCGCTCCCGACGGCAGGGTCCTGCTGGGGGCGTCCGGCGACCAGCGACTGGCGACGGCCGGGTCGGGTGATGTCCTTGCGGGGATTCTCGGCGCCTTTCTCGCCCGGGGCGCCGACCCCCTCGAGGCGGCCGCTGCCGCCGCCGTCGTACACGGCCTGACGGTCCGGGAACTGCCGACGACCGGGGTGGTCGCCGGCGACCTCGACCGGTGCCTGCCCGAACTCCTGGGGCGGCTCGGCGTGGATCGGTCGCAGGGAGGGTCGGCCTGATGCGTCCCACATGGTGTGACATCGACCTGGACGCCGTTCGGCACAACGTGGGCGTGCTGGACGCCCTGGCGGGGGAGGCGGCGCTGTGTGCCGTCGTCAAGGCCGATGGGTACCGACACGGGGCCGTTCCGGTCGCGCGGGCGGCTGTCGAGGCCGGCGCGTCATGGCTGGCGGTAGCGCTGGTCGAGGAGGCCGCCGAACTCCGTGCGGCCGGCCTCGATGCCCCGATCCTGGTGCTCAGCGAGCCACAAGCCGGGGACATGCCCGGGGTCGCCGAGCTCGGCGGCGTGCGGCCCACGGTCTATTCCGAGGCGGGCATCGACGCCTTCGCTGCTGCTGCACCCGGGGCGTCCGTCCACCTCAAGGTCGATACCGGGATGCACCGGGTGGGGGCGGCGCCAGCCGATGCCACGGACCTGGCCCGCCGGGCGCTCGGAGCGGGACTGGTGCTCGAAGGGGTGTTCACGCACTTCGCCGTCGCCGATGCTCCCGCGGATCCGTTCACCGGCGTCCAGATCGGGCGCTTCGACGCCGTGCTGGCCGAACTTGCCGAACACGGCGTCCATCCCGAGCTGGTCCACCTGGCGAACACCGCCGGGCTGATCACGAGTCCCGGGGCCCGCCGGTCGCTGGTCAGGGCCGGTATCGGCATCTACGGGGTGTCCCCGTCGCCGGAACTGGCCGCTGCCTGTGCGGGTCTGGGCCTGCGGCCTGCGGCGCGTCTCCGCAGCGAGGTCCGCCATGTCCACGTCGTCGAGGCGGGAGAGGGGGTCTCCTACGGGCGCCGGTGGCGGGCCGGGGAACCGACCCGCCTGGCGACGGTCCCGATCGGCTATGCCGACGGGATCACCAGGGCCTGGTGGGACGGCGGCTCGGTGCTGGTCGGCGGCCGGCGACGGCCCATCCGTGGCGTCGTCACCATGGACCAGTTGGTGGTCGAGGTGGACGGTGACGTGGCGATCGGTGACGAGGTGGTGCTGCTGGGAAGTCAGGGTGACGAGAGCATCAGCGCAGAGGAGGTGGCGGCCTCCCTCGACACCATCACCTACGAGGTGCTGGTGTCCCTCGGGGCCCGCGTGCCCAGGCGCCACTGAGGCGCTGCCGGTCCGATGACGCTCAGGGTGCTGCTGGTCGAACCGTTCCACGGCGGGTCCCATGCGTCCTGGGCAGAGGGCCTCGCCGCCAACAGCCGGCACGAGGTCGTGACGGTGTCGCTGCCCGGCACCTCCTGGCGTTGGCGGATGCGCGGGGCCTCGGTGAGCCTCGCTGCGGCGACCCACGACGTGGTTGCCTCCGGCGGCCCACCCGACATGGTCCTGGCGAGCGGCATGTTCGACCTGCCGGCGTGGCTGGGCCTCACCCGACGCATCCTCGGCGACCCTCCGGTGGTGCTGTACCTGCACGAGAACCAGTTGGGCTACCCGCTGAGCCCGAACCAGAAGGCCGACGACGAGTTCCCGCTGGCCAACTGGCGCTCGATGGTCGCCGCCGACGAGGTGTGGTGCAACTCCCGCTTCCAACTCGACGAACTGCTGGGCGGCCTGCCGGCGCTGCTCGACCGGTCTCCCGACGAGTCCCATGCCCACATGCTGGGCGAGGTCTCGGGGCGATGCTCGGTGGTGCCGGTCGGCGTCGACCTGGCGGACGTGCCGGACCCGGGCGACGGGGACGATCCGGCAGGCGACCCGCCGTTGGTGCTCTGGAACCACCGGTGGGACCACGACAAGAACCCGGCGGTGGTGTTTCGGACCCTCGCCAGGCTGGCCGACGAGGGACTCGGCTTCGAGGTGGCGATCGCCGGCGAAAACGTCCGGACCGACCCACGCGAGATGGTCGAGGCACGTTCGACCCTGGGCGACCGGGTGGTGCAGTTCGGCCACCTGCCCCGGAAGGACTACGTGGAGTTGCTCGGGCGGGCCGACGTGGTCGTCAGCGCCGCCTCCCAGGAGTACTTCGGGATCTCGGTGGTCGAGGCGGTGGCGGCCGGTGCCGTGCCGGTCCTACCGGACCGCCTGAGCTATCCCGAGGTGGTGCCGGAGGCGTGGCACGGGTCGTCGCTGTATCCGGACGGCGGGCTCACCACCCGGCTCCGGGAGGTCCTCACCGACCTGCCGGTGTGGCGGGCCCGGTGCGAGGGCCTGCCGGCGGCTATGCGTCGCTTCGACTGGCGCAAGGTCGTCGGCACCTACGACGATCGACTCGGGACGCTCGCCGAGCAGTACGGTCGGGCACCATGAGGATCCCGATCGACGGGGTGCGGATCGGCCACTGGACCGACGACGTGGCCCTGACCGGCTGCACCGTCGTCCTGCTGCCCGAGGGAACGGTGGCCTCTGGCGAGGTCCGGGGAGGGGCGCCCGCCACCCGCGAGTTCGACCTGCTGGCCCCAGAGCGGACCGTCGACCACATCGACGCCGTGGTGCTCACGGGAGGATCGGCGTTCGGCCTCGCTACCGCCGACGGGGTGGTGGGCCACCTCGAGGAAGTGGGTCGTGGTTTCCCCACGGGTGCCGGGCCGGTCCCGATCGTGGTGGCCATGGCGCTCTACGACCTGCTCGAGGGTGGGGCCGACGTGCGGCCCGGCCCTGCGGAGGGTCGGGCGGCCGCCGAGGCGGCGTCGGACGAGGTCTCGGTGGGACGGGTCGGTGCGGGGACGGGTGCAACGGTGGGCACCTGGCGGGGACGGGCACATGCACGACCGGGGGGCATCGGCATGGGGACCGCACGACATGGCAACGTGGTCGTGGCAGCGGTCGTGGCGGTGAATGCCTCCGGCGATCCGGATGACGGCTCGACCTCGGGTGCTGTCGCAGATGGCACGTTCGCCGACTGGCCGGCCGGCGACGTGGAGGCCTTCGGCGGGCGCCAGAACACGACCATCGGCGTCGTCGTGACGAACGCCGATCTTTCCAAGGGCGGGTGCCTGCTCGTCGCCCAGTCCGGACACGACGGCCTGGCCCGAGCGCTGTTCCCCGTGCACCTCTCGACCGACGGCGACGCCCTGGTTGCAGCGGCAACGGGAGAGATCGAGGCAGCCCCCGACCTGGTGCGCATGCTGGCCGCGGCAGCGGTCGAACGCGCGGTCCGGGTCGCCACCTGAGGCCCGTCGGTACGCTTGACGGGTGTCCGACCCGTCTCCTGCGCCCACCCGCCTGTCGCTACTGGCCGAGGAGGCCTCCGGCTGCACCCTCTGCGGTCTCGCCGCCGGCCGGACACAGGTGGTGTTCGCCGACGGATCCCCGGATGCCGACCTCATGTTCGTCGGTGAGGGCCCGGGCGCCCAGGAGGACATCCACGGGGTGCCGTTCGTCGGCCGGTCGGGGAAGCTCCTCGACCGCCTGTTGGTCGAGGAGGTCGGGATCGAGCGCGGCGACTGCTACATCGCCAACGTGGTCAAGTGTCGGCCCCCCGGCAACCGCGACCCCAGGCCCGACGAGATCACCGCCTGCCGCCCGTACCTGGAGGAACAGGTCGAGTTGGTCGACCCGGCCGTGATCGTGACGCTCGGCAACTTCGCCTCGAAGCTGTTGCTCGACACCGGTACCGGCATCACGAAGTTGCGGGGTCGCTCCTACGGGTACGCCGGTCGCAGCCTGGTGCCGACCTTCCACCCGGCCGCCGCCCTCCGGGGAGGCAGCGATGTGCTGGCCAAGCTGCGCGCCGACCTGGTCCGTGCCAAGCTGCTGATGGCCCGATGAGCGCCATCGTGCACACCGGGTCGGCGGAGGACACACGGATCGTGGCCGCCCGCCTGGCGGCGCTGGTGCGGGCCGGCGACCTGATCGTGCTGTGCGGCGACCTGGGGGCCGGCAAGACCACGTTCACCCAGGGGTTCAGCAGGGCGCTCGGCGTGACCAGCCCTGTCACCTCGCCGACCTTCACGCTCGCCAACCGGTACGAGGGCTCACTGATCGTCAACCACCTCGACGTCTACCGGCTGGCCCACATCGACGAGGTGGCCGACCTGGGGCTTGCCGAGCTCGTAGATGACCGTTCCGTCACCCTGATCGAGTGGGGGGACGCCATCGCCGGGGTGTTGCAAGGCGGCTATCTCGAGGTTCGGATACGTCTGGGCGACGGTCCTGACGACCGCACGCTCGAGTTCCGGGTGGCAGGCAGGGAGTGGAGGGACCGGGAGGCGGCCCTGCCAGGGCCCGCTGATGACGGTTCGGCAGCTGCGGAGGGCACCCCATGTTGATCCTCGGCATCGAAAGCGCCGGCCCCCAGGTGGGATGCGCCATCGGCGGCCATGAGGGTGTGCTGGCCTCGGCCCATGCCGGGAAGGGTCGCCGACACGCCGAGAACCTGGCCCCGCAGATCGACTTCGTGCGGCGACAGGCGGGAATCGAGCTCAGCGACCTCGGTGCCGTCGCCGTCGATGTCGGGCCCGGCCTGTTCACCGGGCTCCGGGTCGGGATAGCGACCGCTGTCGCCATTTCCCACGCTCTCGGCGTACCGATGATTCCGGTCACCAGCCCCGACCTGATGGCCTTTCCGGCCCGGTGGAGCGGCAAGCTCATCGTGACGGCTCTCGATGCCCGGCGTGGCGAACTGTTCACGGCGCACTTCCGCAAGGTGCCGGGCGGCATCCAGCGGGTACGTGAGGTGAACGTCTGCACACCTGACGACCTGGCGGGTGAGCTTGCAGTTGCCGATGAACCGGCGCTGCTGGTCGGGGACGGGGCGCTGCGCTACGCGGACACGTTCCATGGCATCGGACGGATCGAGATGGCCGAACAGGGGCTGGCCCTGCCCAGTGCCCGTTCGCTCGTGCAACTGGCCCACGCCAGGGCCATGCGGGAGGAGTTCGTGCAGTCCTGGGAGCTGGAGCCGGTGTACCTGCGCAGGCCCGATGCCGAGATCAACTGGTCGACCCGGGAGGGCGGGGCATGAGCGCCGCCGGCCGTCCGGAGGCAACCGACGTGGTGCTGCGCCCGATGGTCGAAGCCGATGTCGACGTCGTACTCGACATCGACCGGCAGGTCCACATGGAACCGTGGTCGCCCGGGTTGCTAGCCGAACAGTTGGCCGCCGTCGACCGGTGGCACCACGTGGTCGCCGATCGGGCCGGTGAGGTCGTCGGCCACGCCGCACTGACCGTGGTCGCCGACGAGGGCCACGTAGCCACGGTGTCCGTGCACCCCGACGAGCAGGGGGCAGGCGTCGGTGGCCGCCTGCTGGGCGCCCTGTGCAGGTTCGCGGTCGGGCGGGGGCTCGATGCCCTGACCCTCGAGGTCCGTGTACCGAACGAACGGGCCATAGGGCTCTACCGCCGCTTCGGCTTCGCTCCGGCAGGGATTCGGCCCGGCTACTACGAGGATGGACCGGGTGGCAGGGAAGACGCCCTCGTCATGTGGGTGCACGACATCGGCGAGCCGGCGTTTCTCAGGCGGGTCGGGGTGGCCGAACGGGCACCGGGGAAGAAGGCCCACGCATGAGCGACGTGATCCTCGGCATAGAGACCTCGTGTGACGAGACGGCTGCGGCCGTCGTCGAGCGGGCGCAGCTGGTGCGCTCCTCGGTGGTCAGCAGCCAGGTCGACCGACACGCTCCGTTCGGTGGGGTGGTGCCCGAGATCGCCGGAAGGGCCCACGTCGAACGGCTGGTGCCGGTCGTCGCCGAGGCGCTCGTGTCGGCCGGAGCCGACGGCGGCGACCTCGATGCCGTGGCTGCCACCACCGGGCCGGGGCTGGCCGGGTCGCTGTTGATCGGCGTGAGTGCCGCCAAGGCCCTGTCCCTGGTGTGGGACGTGCCGTTCGTGTCCGTCAACCACCTCGAGGCACACCTCTACGCCGCGTTCCTCGAGGAACCCGACCTCGAACTGCCCCTCGTCGTCCTGCTGGTGTCGGGTGGCCACACGATGCTCGTCCTCATGGAGGACCACTGCCGCTACCGCCTGCTGGGCTCCACACTCGACGACGCCGCCGGTGAGGCCTTCGACAAGGTGGCCCGCTACCTCGGCCTGGGCTATCCGGGGGGCCCGGCCATCGACGAATTGGCCGTCGAGGGAGACCCGGCGGCGTTCGACTATCCGAGGTCGCTGGTGCAGGAGAACCCGGCGACGTTGCCCGACGACCGACGGTTCGCCTTTTCGTTCAGTGGCCTGAAGACGGCTGTGGTCAACCATGTCCGCAACGAGCCCGATGCCCCGACGGCCGATGTGGCGGCCTCGTTTCAGGAGGCGGTCGTGGACGCGCTCGTCACCAAGGCCAGGTGGGCGGTCGAGGCAACGGGGGCGAATGGCCTGTGCCTGGGCGGGGGCGTGGCTGCCAACTCCCGGCTACGGGAGCGGTTCCTCGACACCTGCGGCGACCTCGGCGTTCGGGCGTTCCTGCCATCGCATGCGATGTGCACCGACAACGCTGCCATGGTGGCCGCCGCCGGCTGGTGGCGCCTGTCGATGTTCGGGCCCAGCCGGCTCGACACGGGTGCCGACCCCAACCAGGGCCTGCCGCTCATCGACTGAGCGGGCGTTTCCTGCCGCTGCGCGGGCAGAAATCAGCCTCCCACCACGTTGGGACACCCGTTGGTCGACCGTATCGTTGGCACTCGTCAACCGAGAGTGCCAAGAGTGCTCTGGGTCCAATCGGCGGCCACTTCCGGCAGCCGTGTCAACCAACGAAGAGGGAAGAAGCGCTCCATGAACCTGCAGCCCCTGGAGGACCGCATCGTGGTCCGCCCCAGCGAGTTCGAGGCCACCACGGCCAGCGGCCTGGTGATCCCCGATACAGCCAAGGAAAAGCCCCAACAGGGCGACGTTCTGGCCATCGGCCCCGGCCGCCGCTCCGAGAACACCGGTGAGATCGTGCCGATGGACGTCTCGGTCGGCGACACCGTCGTCTACAGCAAGTACGGCGGGACCGAGATCACGGTCGAAGGCGAGGACCTCCTGATCCTCAACGCCCGCGACGTGCTCGCCATCGTCAAGTAGGCGCCTGATGACAAAGATCCTCACATTCAACGAAGAGGCTCGCCGCGGCCTCGAGGCCGGTGTCAACAAGCTGGCCGATGCCGTCAAGGTGACGCTCGGCCCACGTGGTCGCAACGTCGTCCTCGACAAGAAGTTCGGCGCACCCACCATCACCAACGACGGCGTCTCGATCGCCCGCGAGGTCGAGCTCGAGGATGCCTTCGAGAACATGGGCGCCCAGCTGGTGAAGGAGGTCGCAACCAAGACCAACGACATCGCCGGCGACGGCACCACCACCGCCACAGTGCTGGCCCAGGCACTGGTTCGCGAGGGCCTGCGCAACGTGGCCGCCGGTGCGAACCCGATCGGCCTCAAGCGGGGCATCGAGCAGGCCGTTCGTGCGGCCGTCGACACCATCGCCGACCAGGCCGTTCGCGTCGACGACTCCAAGGACCAGATCGCCAACGTGGCCGCCATCTCGGCTGCCGACACCGAGATCGGTGGCATCATCGCCGATGCCATCGACAAGGTGGGCAAGGACGGTGTGGTCACGGTCGAGGAGTCCAACACGTTCGGCATGGACCTCGACTTCGTCGAGGGCATGCAGTTCGACAAGGGCTACCTGTCGCCTTACTTCGTGACCGACTCGGAGCGTCAGGAGGCGGTCCTCGAAGATGCGTACATCCTGCTCAACCAGGGCAAGATCAGCTCGGTCCAGGACATGCTGCCGGTACTCGAAAAGGTCATGCAGTCGGGTCGCCCGCTGCTGATCATCGCCGAGGACGTCGAGGGCGAGGCCTTGGCCACACTGGTCGTCAACAAGATCCGCGGCACCTTCAACTCGGTGGCCGTCAAGGCTCCGGGCTTCGGTGAGCGCCGTAAGGCGATGCTTCAGGACATGGCCATCCTCACCGGTGGCCAGGTCGTCGCCGAAGAGGTCGGTCTCAAACTTGACGGTGTCAGCCTCGACATGATGGGTTCAGCCCGGAAGGTCTTGGTGACCAAGGACGAGACGACCATCGTGGAGGGCGCTGGCGAGTCCGCCGACGTCGAGGGTCGCATCGGCCAGATCAAGCGTGAGGTTGAAGAGACCGATTCGGACTGGGATCGTGAAAAGCTTCAGGAGCGTCTCGCCAAATTGGCCGGTGGTGTCGCTGTCGTCCAGGTGGGCGCGGCTACCGAGGTTGAGCTCAAGGAGAAGAAGCACCGCATCGAGGACGCCCTGTCGGCGACTCGTGCTGCCATTGAGGAGGGGGTGGTTGCCGGAGGCGGTACCGCCCTATTGCGGTCGCGTGCTGCGGTGTCCGGTGCTATCGAAAGCCTCGAGGGCGACCAGGAGACTGGGGCCCGCATCGTTCACGCTTCGCTGGAGGCTCCGGCTCGGCTTATCGCTGATAATGCTGGCTTAGAGGGTGCGGTCATGGTCCGTGAGATCGAGCAGGCCTCAGGTTCCACAGGACTCAACGCAGCGACCGGCGAGATGGAAGACCTGGTAGAGGCCGGCGTCATCGACCCGGCCAAGGTGACTCGTGCAGCGTTGCAGAACGCGGCATCCATCGCGGCCCTCCTTTTGACCACCGAGGCGCTCGTCGCCGACAAGCCTGAACCCGAGCCGGCCATGCCTCCAGGTGGCGGCATGGACCCCATGGGTGGCATGGGCGGCATGATGTAACGGTCTCTCGGGATCGTCCTCCGGTTTCTGCCGGGGGTCGCGTGAGCCGGGCCTGCGGGCCCGGCTCACGTCGTTTTCCGACCCGCCGGTAGGTTGGCGCCGTGACCGATCCCACTGTTGGAACCGACGCCGCACCCGCCGATCAGCGTCCCGCCCCTGATCCTGTGAAGTTGGCCGACCAGTTCGCCGAATGGACCCGAGGTGAGACCTTGGTAGGCCGGATGTTGGCCAATCTCAAGACAGGCCGACTGCCTGAGGTCCTGGCCGCGGAGCTTGATGGGCCTCGTGCCGAGGTGGCCGCCACCCTAAGGGTTCATTGGGAGGGTTGGGAGCACGGCACCATCGTGCCTCTCAGTGTGGCTGAGGGTCTCCGCGACGCCGGTCTCGAAGCGTTTCTGGCCGATCCGACTGGGGGGTAATCCCATCGGGACGCTCAAGGAGCGGGGTGGGCCCCAGAAGATCCCTCGGCCCGACGGCTGGCGCCTTGGCGAGCTCCCACCATGGGATTCAGTGACTGACCGTTCCCTCACTCTGGACCACCTAGTGTCCGTTTTCGACGGCCGGGAGCCAGATGGCATCCGGGGAGATCCTCGCGGTAACGAACGGCTGGCTGGTGTGCTAGTCGCCCTCTACGACGACCCAATCAGAGGTGGACCGCATGTGGTTCTGACGCGCCGGTCACCGCATTTGGATAGTCACACTCATGAGGTCTCGTTTCCCGGTGGACGCCATGATCCGACAGACCCCGACCTCTGGGCCACTGCCCTTCGTGAAGCCACCGAGGAGGTTGCTCTGGACCCGGCCGACGTCCGGCTGCTGGGTCGTCTGGACCCCCTGGTAACAGTGGGCAGTCGAAGCCTGATTCATCCTTACGTGGCCGTTCTTGACGGGCCACCAAACCTCGTGCCCAATCCCGACGAGGTGGAGGCTGTTCTCCACGTTCCATTGTCCGAACTACTGCTCGATGAGGTGTACCGGGAAGAGGAGTGGTCACGCTACGGAGAGCCTTGGATCATTACCTTCTTTGAACTGGTCGGCGATACTGTTTGGGGCGCCACGGCAGCCATGCTTCGCCAGTTGTTGGCCGTTGCTCTCGGGGTGGACGACCACCGGAACTACCGGGCCGATTCATGAGGATGGCTCGATGACCGATGCGATTGAAGGAGGATCCGTGGCTGGCCCCAAACACATGACGTCCGAGGAGTTCCGGGCCGCCGGACGAGCCGCCGTGGACTGGATTGCGGACTTCCTGGACGATCACCGCGATGGGGGGCACGCCCGACCGATCGTGTCCGATGTGGCTCCCGGCGAGGTCTACCGATCGCTGCCGGGTTCACCACCCATGACCGGAGAGCCGTTCGCTGATCTATTGGGCGACGTCCATCGTCTCATCGCTCCGGCCACTACCCAATGGCAGCATCCCGGCTTCTACGGGTTCTTCTCGGCCAATTCCTCCCCACCGGCCATCCTCGGCGAACTGCTCTCGGCTGGCCTTGGCGTGCAGGGGATGATGTGGTCGACCAGTCCGGCTTGTACCGAGTTGGAGACCTTGGTCTTGGATTGGCTGATCGAGGCTTGCGGGCTTCCCGAGCGGTTTCATTCCTCTGGTTCTGGCGGTGGCGTAATTCAGGATTCGGCCTCATCGGCGTCGCTATGTGCCGTGCTGGCCGCTCGTGATCGTTTGGGGGGTGCCGCCGAACTGCCACGAATGCGGATCTACACGTCGGCCCAGGCCCACTCCTCGATTGAGAAGGACGTCTTGGTGGCCGGGTTCGCTCGCGAGCAACTACGAGTCGTGCCCACCGATGCCGACTTCGCCATGGACGCCGGTCTCCTGGCCGACATGGTGGCCGCCGACGCGGCTGAGGGCCTCCTGCCGTGCTTGATCGTCACCACGGTGGGAACTACATCGTCAGGAGCCATCGACCCGGTGGCCCGGGTCTGTGACATCGCTGGACCGGTGGGAGCTTGGGTCCACGCGGATGCAGCATGGGCTGGTTCGGCTGCCGTATGTCCCGAGCACCGGCACCTGCTGGATGGTCTGGACCGAGTTGATAGTTACTGCTTCAACCCCCACAAATGGCTACTCACAAACTTCGACTGCTCGGCGTTCTATGTGGCCGACTCTGAACCACTAGTTGGCTCGCTGTCTATCGTCCCCGAGTACTTGCGCAATGCAGCCAGCGACGCCGGCGAGGTGGTCGACTACCGCGACTGGCAGGTTCCCCTCGGCCGCCGTTTTCGGGCCCTCAAGCTGTGGTTCGTGCTGCGCTCCTACGGGATAGAGGGCCTTCGGGCCCACATCAGGGTCCACGTGGCGGCCGCGGCTGACTTGGCCGATCGGATCGCTTCTAACCCGGCTCTCGAGTTGGCAGCGCCTCTGTCCCTCGGCCTGGTGTGCTTCCGCCACGTCGCCGGCGACGAGGCCTCCGAACGCCTGCTGACAGCCGTCAATGGCTCTGGTCGGGCCTTCCTGACCCACACCCGCCTGGACGACCGGTACGTGCTGAGGGTGGCCGTGGGTGGGACCTGGACCACCGCCGAACACGTCACTGAACTGGCCGACATCCTTGATGAACTGACCTGACCGGTACCCGATGGAGGGGCCCGAGATGATGGCCGGCGTCATTCTTCGGGCGGGGTTACACATGACTAGAATCAACCCTTTCCGGGGCTGGCGCCGACGCCCATCCGGGCGGATTCGATCGCCGTCGGCAGGGAGCAACCATGGCCGAGATTGAGATCGGGATGGGCAAGAGCGGGCGGCGGGCTTATGGGTTTGATGACATCGCCATCGTTCCCAGTCGCCGTACACGCGATCCCGAGGACGTCGACATCTCCTGGCAGATTGACGCCTACCGGTTTGAGCTGCCTCTCATGGCGGCCGCGATGGACGGCGTGGTCAGCCCCGCAACCGCCATCGAGATCGGCCGCTTGGGCGGTGTGGGCGTGCTCAACCTCGAGGGCTTGTGGACTCGCTATGAGGACGCCGATTCCGTCCTCGCCGAGATCGCTGAACTGCCTGTTGAAAAGGCCACCAAGCGGATGCAAGAGCTCTACCAGCAGCCTCTCATCCCTGCCCTGGTCACCGAGCGGATTCGCGAGATCAACGCCGCCGGGGTCGTGTCGTGCGTTTCGGTCACGCCACAGCGGACCAATGCCCTATTGGACGAGATCCTTGCCGGAGAGCCCGACATGCTGGTCATCCAGGGCACTGTCGTGTCGGCCGAGCACGTCTCGTCCACTGTTGAAACGCTGAACCTCAAGACCTTCATCCGTCAATTGGACATCCCAGTCATCGTGGGTGGCTGTGCCACCAACAAGGCGGCCCTCCATCTGATGCGTACTGGGGCAGCCGGTGTGCTGGTTGGCGTCGGTCCCGGCCATGCCTGTACCACTCGCGGCGTGCTCGGTCTTGGTGTTCCACAGGCCACGGCCATCGCCGACGTCCGGGCGGCTCGCATGCGACACCTCGATGAGACCGGGGTCTATTGCCATGTCATCGCCGACGGGGGAATGGCTACTGGTGGCGATATCTCCAAGGCGATCGTGTGTGGCGCCGACGCGGTGATGGTCGGCTCGCCGCTGGCCGCCGCCAGCGAAGCTCCCGGCCGCGGCTACCACTGGGGGATGGCTACCTTCCATCCGACGCTGCCGCGCGGCACCCGGGTCCAGACGACCACCCGAGGCACTCTGGAGGAGATCCTCCTAGGCCCGGCCAACGAGAATGACGGCAAGCTAAACCTGTTCGGAGGGCTGCGTACTTCGATGGCGACCTGCGGTTACGTCGACCTTAAGGAGTTCCAGAAGGCCGAGGTCATGGTGGCTCCGGCGCTCCAGACCGAGGGTAAGGCGTTACAGAAGTCCCAGGGCGTGGGGATGGGCCACTAGGCCCACCGCTCTGAACCAGTGACCAAGACCCCTGGCGGGAGTGCCCACGCCATCGACCGCATCTTGGTCGTCGACTTCGGGGCCCAGTACGCGCAACTCATCGCCCGTCGGGTGCGTGAGGCCAACGTATATAGCGAGATCGTCCCCCATGACCTGACGGCCGAGGAGTTTGCCGCCCGGGCGCCGTCCGGGATCATCCTCAGTGGCGGGCCGGCCTCGGTCCACGTGGACGGCGCGCCGCGTATCGACCCGGGCGTCTACGACCTCGACGTGCCCATCTTGGGCATCTGTTACGGCGCCCAACTTCTAGCGCACCAGCGGGGAGGCACGGTGGGTCGTAACGAGCGGGGAGAGTACGGTCGCACCGACCTAACTGTCGCCGAACCGGGTGCCCTGCTGGTTGACGCTGGGACTGGCACTCATCCGGTGTGGATGAGCCACTTCGATGCCATTACCGAACCGCCGGTCGGCGCCGCGGTGACTGCCTCGTCGCCTGAGGCCCCGGTAGCCGCCTTTGAGGCGCCCGACGCTGGCTTGTACGCCGTGCAGTTCCACCCTGAGGTTCACCACACGCCATGCGGTCAGGATCTGCTCAGTCGCTTCGTCCACGACGTGTGCGGGTGTGCCGGTGATTGGACGATGGCCTCGGTTATCGACTCGTCGGTGGATGCAATTCGGACACAGGTCGGCACCGGACGGGCCATTTGTGGGCTGTCCGGTGGCGTCGATTCAGCGGTTGCCGCCGCGCTGGTGCACAAGGCCATCGGTGGTCAACTGACCTGCGTTTTTGTCGACACCGGAATGATGCGGGCCGGCGAGGGCGAGCAGGTCGTTGAGACCTTCCAGAAGACCCAGGGGATCGAACTCATTCACGTGCGAGCCGCCAACCGCTTCTTTCAAAAGTTGGTCGGGATCACTGATCCGGAGGGGAAGCGCAAGGCAATAGGTGAACTTTTCATTCGAATCTGCGAGGACGCCTCGGCGGGGATCACCGATGCCCATTTTCTCGTCCAGGGGACGTTGTATCCCGACGTAATCGAGTCGGGCACTAGGGACGCGGCCAAGATCAAGAGCCATCACAACGTAGGTGGTTTGCCCGATGATATGGAATTCATCCTTGTCGAGCCGCTCCGTAACCTGTTTAAGGACGAGGTGCGGGCCGTGGGCATCGAGTTGGGCCTGCCCGAAGAGATCGTGTGGCGCCAACCGTTCCCCGGTCCCGGCCTCGGTGTACGCATCATCGGCGAGGTCACCCCGGAGGCCACGGCCATTCTTCAGGCCGCTGACTTGATCGTCCGCGAGGAGGTTCGCGGTGCCGGCCTAGAGCGCGAGATCTGGCAGGCATTCGCTGTGCTTCCCGATATCCGGTCCGTAGGCGTCATGGGCGATGAGCGCACTTACGCCCGACCGGTCATCATCCGGGCCGTTACGAGTGAGGATGCCATGACCGCCGATTGGGCCCGCCTCCCCCACGACCTCCTGGAGCGGATGTCCAGCCGCATCATCAATGAGGTTGACGGCGTGAATCGGGTGGTCTACGACATCACCTCCAAGCCCCCAGGCACCATCGAGTGGGAGTGAATACTGCAGACGGGCCGGGGGGTGATCCGTCCGAAGATTCGGGAACAGGTCTGACCGCCGACGAGCGGAGTGACACGGTGGCCGCCTACACGACGGCGTGTGCCTTCTTCGGCGAACGCCTAGCCGAGGTCACCGAACTGGATTGGACGGCCGACACCCCATGCGACGATTGGGATGTCCGCACGCTGGTAGCCCACGTGGTCACTGGCGAGGCGCTTGTCACCCGGGTGCTGAGTGACGGTGGGGCGTGGGAGTCTCAGGTCGATCCGTCGATCCTGGGCCTCAATCCCATGGCCACTTGGCGGGGGACGGTGCTGGCCGCCCTCGAGTCGGCATCAGTCGACGGCGTGCTGGATGCCTTACACCCTCACGCTGTGGGCGAGCTGCCAGGCGGCGTCATCATCGGCTTCCGGGTTACCGAGAATCTGGTCCACGGCTGGGACCTTGCCCGGTCATGCGGCACCGACGTTGAACTACCGGAGACCCTGGCCGAACGGTGTCTCGACTTCTGGCTGCCGTTGGCCGGTTCGGATGTCCTCAGTGGCTATTTCGGGTCGAAGGTGATGCCGCCCGACGGCGCATCGGCCAGCGTCCGACTCCTGTCACTGCTCGGCCGGACGGCATGATCTGGCGGTGACATCGGACTCCGTCGGCCCCGTTACCGAGACCAATCAGCTGTACTCGACCGAGTCGTTCTACGCGGACTGTGACGGCCTGCTGATGCCCGGACCGCTGGCCGGTGGTCCGTGGGACCCGACCATCCAGCACGGTGGCCCTATCTCGGGCATCCTCGCTCATCTCGTCGAGACGGTTCCTTCCCCTGTTCCCATGCGTACGGTCCGCCACACCGTCGACATGATGCGTGGTGTACCCCTCACTCCGCTCCGCCCTGAGGTGGAGGTATTGAGGTCTGGTCGTCGTATCCAGGTGGTACGCGCGTCGCTCTTCTCCGGTCCCGACTTCGACGTGGAGATGGCCCGCGCCACCTCGCTGCGGATGCGGGTGGCCGACAGCCCAAACCCGCTCGACCCCGAAAAGACGGCCCACTCCGAGGACGAGCCCCACGCCCTACCCCCTGAGCCGGTGCTGCTTACCATGCTGGGTGTCGGCGTCCCGGCTTTCCTCCAGGCGGTGGAGTTCCGTCGTACCGGCGAGTATCGCGATGGCGCCCCAGGCCTGGTGTGGCTACGCATGCACAACGAGATGGTGGCCGGGTGCGAGACCAGCGCCTTCGTGCGTCTGGCCACAGTGGCCGACATGGCATCCATGGCTGCTCAGTACCTTCAGCCCGACGAGTGGATGACAATCAACGCCGACCTGACAGTGACCGCCTTCCGTGACCCGGTGGGCGGCTGGATCGGGGTTCGGGGCCTACACAAGAACGATGGTGATGGCATCGGCCTGTCCGAGGCCGTGCTCTATGACCTGGACGGGCGGGTGGGAAGGGCCACCGCGTCGATTCTCATTGAATCCCGCTGACCTGAAGTTGGAGGACCCCAATGGCCGATGAAAACCATGACCCGGAGGCGGGGCCGATGCACCCGGTACGGGTGGGCAGCATGCTTTACACCTTGGTCGACCCGGAGAAGGGTCACGAGGTTGCCTACAACCGTTGGTACGAACGTGACCACTACTACGGCGGCTGTATGACGGGCCCGTGGTGCTTTGCCGGCAGCCGATGGGTGGCTACTCGGGCGTTGAAGGATTTGCGCTTTCCGATCGACGACAACTCGGTCAATGACCCGTCGGATCGAGGCTCCTACCTGGCCGTCTACTGGGTGGAGGAGGGCCACCACGACGACCACTTCGCCTGGGGGGCCGACCAGGTGGTCAAGCTCTACATGGCCGGCCGGGGCTTCCAAGAGCGCCGTCACGCTCACACCGTGCTCTACCTGCACTTGTCAGATCATTACCGAGACGCCGACCCGGTGCCCGTCGACGTGGCCCTCGACCATGGCTATGCCGGCTTGGTATCGGTCGTTGTTGAGCCCTCGGGGGAGGTGGGTGGCTTAGACGTCTGGTTGGACGTCGAGGGGCTTCCGGCCCTGTTCGCCGACGGACCAGTAGCGGCGTGTGCCCAGTGGAAGGCTGTCCCCCGCGATGACATGACCAACAACGCCCCGATGGATCTTGGATCACCACCTATCGGCCCCGATGCCACGATGCAAATCTTCTTCGTCGAGGATGATCCGACAAACTGCTGGAATCGGTTCGTGGACTATGCCGCTCGCCTCGAGGCATCGGGCCTGGGCCGAGTCACGTCGGCTGCACCATTCTTGCGTACCGTCGTCGGCACCGACCGCTATACGGACGAACTCTGGTAGCCCGGTTTGTAGGAGTCGGGCTTAGACGCCAGCCAGGGCCTCCACAACCGGTCCGAACTCGACCATCGAGTCCTCGTTGAGTCCGATATAGGTCAGGCCCCATCGCTCCCGCCATGCCAGCAGAGTTTCAACACACTGGCCGGTGGAACCCACCAATACGTGGGGCGAGGCCAGCGCTGCCTCGGCGTCTAGGCCCAGTGCCGGCGCCATCAAATCCGCCAGACCGATCGGATCGTCGGTGATCTGGGATATGTGGACCCGGGTCTGCAGTTCGAGGTCATCGAACCGGTTGCCAGCCGCATCGCGTATCCACCCCAACTTCGTGTCGGTGGCCTCAACGGTGGCGGAGGTGCCAGCCCGTTGGTCGATCACTCCGGCAGCCATATTGGCGTTCAGTCCGACTATGTCGGCCTCCCGGGCCGCCAGGGACAACATCTTGCGACCCCCACCGCCCAGTAGGAATGGTGGGTGCGGCAACTGGATGGAGGTCGGCTGTCCGTCGTGGCCACGCACCGTGTAGTGCTCGCCGTCAAAGTCGAACGACCCTTCGGAGAAGCACCGCTTCAGGATCTCGACCGATTCGGCCAATCGGGCTACACGCACGCCTGGTGGATCCAGAGTGAGACCTGACTGCTCGTAGTCAGTGGTTTTCCATCCGGCCCCCAGTCCTAGTTCGAGGCGCCCGTCTGATAGCAGGTCCAGCGTGGCGGCTTGCTTGGCCAAAAACAGCGGGTGTCGAAAATCGTTGCCCAGCATGAGGGTGGTCAGACGTAGGTCGCGGGTGGCCTCAGCGGTGACGGCCAGAGCAATCAGGGGGGCCATGTCGGCGTCGAGGTGGTCCCTCACCGACAAGGCGGAATAGCCCAAATCCTCGGCCCGACGGCCAAGTTCTCGCCATTCGGCGGCTGGGCGGGGCGCTGAGGCCTGGACGCTGAAACGAAAGGAACGGGTCATGACCCGCACACTACGACAGGTTGCCGGAACAACTCGGAGGTAGCCGACCTACCTAATCGCCTCTCGGGAGGCCGTCATTAGGCACCGGTAGGGTGCGGTCGATGGTCCCCTTCGAGCCTGAGTCTGAGTCCGAGGCTGCCCCTACCACGACGGACGCGCTGGACCTGAACCCCGACCAGTTGGACGCTGTCACCCACCCAACGGGTCCGCTGTTGGTGGTGGCCGGTGCCGGCTCAGGCAAGACCCGTGTGCTCACCCGGCGCATCGCCCACCTGATCGGTGAGCGAGGGGTTTCGCCGTTCGCCATCCTGGCCATCACCTTCACCAACAAGGCGGCCGGTGAGATGAAAGACCGCGTCGCCGACCTGGTCGGCCCGGTGGCCCACCGCATGTGGGTGTCGACTTTCCACTCGGCGTGCGTTCGGATCTTGCGGAGCGATGGCAACCGGCTCGGCTTCCCACCAAGTTTCAGCATCTACGACCAGGGTGACGCTGTGCGTCTTACCGGCTACGTGATTCGCGATCTCGGCCTCGACGTCAAGCGGTTTCCGGCACGCGCCGTGCACTCGGT
>PVBE010717252.1_pt1 | contig 20606 bp, 16 predicted proteins | sample 1631181 | NCBI WGS metagenome assembly PVBE01 (sample SAMN08397723, study PRJNA350692) | Marine metagenome, whole genome shotgun sequencing project. | isolation source: water | place: Pacific Ocean | collected 2012-04 | reverse complement strand
GCCCTGGTTCCGGCCGTCACCTCCGCCGCCCGTCCGGCCGCCTGCTCCTCCGCCGCCCTGATTCCAGCCGCCGCCTCCGCCGCCGCTCTGGCCGCCACCGCCGCCGCCCTGGTTCCAGCTGCCACCGCCGCCGCCACCGCCGCCACCGCCACCGCCGCGACCGCCGAGGAACTGGACCGTGGTGGCGACTACGTCCCACGCCTTGCGGTTATTGCCATCGCGGTCGGTGTATTCGCGGCTCTGCAGGCGGCCCTCGACGTAGACCTGGCGACCCTTGGAGAGGTACTGACCGCAGCTCTCTGCCTGGCGGCCCCACACGGTGACCGCGTGCCACTCCGTGCGCTCCTGCTTCTGGCCTTCTTTGTCGTTCCAGACCTCGTTGGTCGCGATGCGCAGGCTGGCCACGGGCTGGCCGCTCTGGGTGTAACGGACCTCAGGGTCCGCGCCGAGATTCCCGACGAGGATCACCTTATTGACGGACATGCTTCCTCCTGTCGAATGGCGCAGCATCCTCTTCGGGGCTGCGGGCGTTCAAGAGGTTCTTCGGTCAAACGACGGGCGTGTTGCGCAAAAGTCGTCGAGGCTTCATCTTTCGCGCGATGAGCGCCGAGCCTATTCGAACAACTGGCCACCAGATCACGCCGAGTGACATCGACGATGACGCCTACAAGGTGCTGCGTCGGCTGCACCAATTCGGCTACCACGCCTACCTCGTCGGTGGTGGCGTTCGAGACCTTCTGCTCGGGCGACGACCGAAGGATTTCGACGTCGTCACGTCAGCGCGGCCGAACGAGGTCCGGAAACTCTTCCGCAACTGCCGACTGATCGGGCGGCGCTTTCGCCTCGCCCACATCCTCTTCGGGGGCGGAAAGGTCATCGAGACGGCCACATTCCGTGCCCGGCCGACGACAGACGGTGACGAGCTCATCACCGACGACAACGAGTTCGGGACCGCCGAGAGCGACGCCTACCGGCGCGACTTCACGGTCAACGCGCTCTTCTACGACCCGTCGACCAACGAGGTGATCGACTACGTCGACGGCCTCGAGGACCTCGGGGAGCGCACGCTGCGCACCATCGGTGATCCGGCGACGCGCTTCCGTGAGGACCCCGTGCGGATGTTGCGGGCGGTGAAGTTCGCGGCGCGGCTCACCTTCGTGATCGAGCCAGAGACCCGCGAGGCGATCTGCCAGGAGCGCAGCGAGCTGCGCAAAGCTGCGGTGCCGCGGCTCCTCGAGGAGATCCTGCGCATGCTTTGGGGCGGCGCCGCCGCGCGCTCCTTCGAGGTGCTCGCCGAGCTCGACCTGCTGGAGGTGCTCCTTCCCGAGGTGTCGGCGTTCCTCGGGCGCCCGGTCGACGAGCCCTGGCACCCGATGCGCGGCGTCCTGAAGGCGGTCAACCGCCGCTGCAACGGGCAGCCGGCCCTCCAGAACGGGGTCCTGCTCGCCGCGCTGTTCTGGCCGCTCTACCAGGCGCTCATCGACGACCTCGAGCAGCGCCCCACCACGCGCCACCTGCGGCCGCTGGCCGAGTCACTGATCGGACCGGCGGCCGTGCGCCTGCGCATCCCGAGGCGGGATGTCGCGACACTCGTCGGCGTGCTCGAAGGGCAGTACCGCCTCGAGGCGGCCAAGAAGCGTCGCGCGACCCGCGCCGCGTTCGCACGCACCCCTCATTTCCCGGCGATCGTCGACTTCCTCGAGCTGCGCGCTGACGCGGGCGAGCTGCCCGGCGGCATCGCCTCGGAGTGGCGCAAGCTCGCGGCGGAGTTCCCGCAAGCCGAAGAACGCGGCCGCCGCCGCCGTCGTCGCCCGCGCGGCCCACGCCGTGACGACCGGCCCCGCGGGGACAGCTAGGCTAGAGCGCGGCGAGCACCCGCTCGACGTGGCCGATCACCTCGACGTCTGGGAACACCCTCGCGACGACCCCGTCGCGGAGCACGAAGGTGGTCCGTGCGATGCCCTCGAAACGGTGACCCTGCGACTCCTGCTCGCCCCAGACGCCCACCGCCTCGCAGAGCGCGTGGTCAACATCTGCGAGCAGCGGGAAGCTGAGGCCGAACTTCGTCTTGAAGGCCACGTGGCTGTCGACGCCGTCGGCGCTCACCCCGTAGATCGAGGTGCCGCGTTCGGCGAAGGCCTCGTCCCCGTCGCGGAACGCGCACGCCTCGCGGATGCAACCCGGGGTGTCGTCCTTCGGATAGAAGAAGAGCACGACCTTGCCGACGGAGAACTCTTCGCTGGTGCGGGTCTGGCCGGCGTCGTCCAGGAGCGAGAACTCCGGCAGCCGGTCGCCTTCTTTCATCATCGTGCGGGGATAGCACCCGGGTCTGTGCCGTACAAGGCCGCGACCTCCGCCTCGACCACCTCGCGCAGGGGCGCGAGGGCCGCGTCGACCGCGGCGGGCTCAGCGTCGCGCAGCGTCTCCGCACGGGCCTGAATCTCGAGGGCGCGTCGGCCGAGCTCCACCAGGCTCGAAGGCTCGACCGGGGGCAGCGGGAGCCCGCGCAGCTCGGCGACCTTCAACTGCGGGAAGAGGCGGTCGTCCTCCTGGTGGCGCGCGCGCAGCAAGGCGGCGACGACCCGGCTGTTGCAACACGCGAGCAGCGCGCCCGGCGGCCACGGCTGGTCCGCTCGCAGGCGCGCGATGTAGACCGACTGGTCGCAGCACAGCGGCGTGTCGAGGTAGGCCGCGCAGAGCGTCTTGCCCAGGATCTTACGGACGACGAGGCGCGGCCCATCGAAGTAGCGCGGGTCCCGAGGCTCCTTCAGCCATGGTCCGTAGCGAAGCCAGTGACGCCCACGCCACCACAGCCGGTACGCGCCGAGGTCGCGACCGCGCAACTCGGGCACGAAGTCGGGTCCGGCCTGGTGGTCGGCGTGGTGGACGCGCTCGCGGATCTCGCCTGGCGTGTGGGTCGTGTGGTGGTACGGATTCACGCCGCGGGTCACGTCGGCGACGTCCCCGAGGGTGAGGCGCCAGTCTCGACTCGCCACGACCAGCGCGGCGGTCGCGGGGTCGCGCACGATGGGCGCCGGCGCGCTCGGGTCCGTAGGGTCGACCAACAGCGCGCCGCTCTCGAGACCGCTCGCGTCGCAGATGGGCACCTCAGCCGGCGTGTCTCCGCCGCGATGCAGGCGCGCGACGACAGTCTCGACCCCCGCGTCGAAGGTGTCTTCGGGCAGCTCCACCAGGCGCTCGAGGCCGTGCTCTCCCAGCAGATGCGAACGCAGCCGCGCGCAACGCAAATTCGAGAGCCACGCGTTGGGGACGACCATCGCGACCCGGCCACCCGGGCGCGCGCAATGCAGCGCAAGCTCGAGAAAGAGCGGGTATGGGTCGAGCTGGTACTCGGCGACCTGGAAGGCCTCGCGATACGCCGGGTCGAGCTGCGCGAACCGCCCGGCGCGGTACGGTGGATTGCCCACCACGAGGTCGTAGCGCGACGCCTCGGGCCGCCATGCGCCCGGGGTGCGCCCGCCCAAGCGCACGTCGGCATATCCCCTCAGCGCGTCGCCCGTGACCACGCTGAGAACGGCCGGAGCGGGGCGTCCCACGGCGAGCCAAAGCGCGAATCGACAGACCGCCACCGCGAGCGGATCCGCGTCCACGCCGTGCAGCCGGCTCGCGCCATCGGCGCGCTCGTCCGCGTCCCCCATCGGCAGCAGCCCGAGCAGGAAGCGCCCGCCCCCGCACGCCGGATCGAGCGCCACGCCGGACCCCAGTTCGAGGCCGTCGAGCGCGAGATCCACCACCGCCGGCGGCGTGTAATACCGCCCCGCGACCTGCCGTCCCGACGCATGGGCCGCATACGCCTCTCCCAGCCGCCCCGGGTCGGCGGCCACCTCGGCCGCGGGCCCTGCCAGCTGGTCGAGCGCGGCGTGCAGGATGAGGGAGCCAGGGTCGACGACTCGGGCGAAGAGCGCGCTCTGCGTCCACTCGAGCAGCTGGTCAGCGGACGCCCGCCACCAGTCCGAGAGGTCGCCATCAGGTCGTGGGAGCAGGCCAGCATGGGCGGCGGCCAGCGCGGCCCACGCGCTCAGCCAGCATCGAGTGTCCGAGAAGAGACCGGGGTTCAGGCCTGGCCCAACAGGGTGAGGGCGGCGTTCTGCGAGACGTTCGACTGCCCGAGGATGGACAGGTTCGCCTGCGCCAGGATGCGGCGGCGGATGAGCTCGCTCGTCTCGACCGCGAAGTCGGCGTCCTGGATGCGGCTGTTGGCGGCCGCGACGTTCTCGGCGACGTTGCTGAGGTTGCTGATCGTCGCCTCGAACCGGTTGGTGACGGCGCCCAGCGACGAGCGCTGCGTGCTCACATCCTCCAGGGCGCGGTCGGCGATCTCGATCGCGCGGTTCGCACCTTCCACCGTGCTCACGTCGATGCTCGCCACCGAGGTGGCCTGGGTCGGCGAGTTGATGCTCGTCGCGAGCCCTGCGTCGGCCGGGTCGGTGCCGCCGATGGTGAACTGCTCGTCGCTCGTCAGCGTCACGGTGCCCGTGGTGGTGCCGGCAGCGAGGCCGGTGACGGCCGCAGCCGCCCCAGTCGTCTGAATGTCGATGTTGCGGCCGTCCTGCGCCGTGAGGGCGATCTCACCCTGGTCGTTCCGCGCAGCAGTGACCCCGGTGTTGGCAGTCTCGGCGTTGATCGCGTCGAGGAGCGCGTCGCCCGCGTCGCCCGCCTGAACGCTCACGCTCGTGATTGTCTGGCCGTTGATCGTGAGCTGATTCGACGCGTCGAGCTGGCCGCCGCCCACTGCGCCGCCGGTGACCTCGGTGGCGTTTGCCGTCGCGGTCACGCCGGTCGCCCCTGATTGGTCGTTGACCGCCGCCGCCACGGCGATCGCGCTGCCCTCGTTATTGGCGGTCGAGAGCGTGTCGTCCGCAGCAACCGTCGCGCGGATCTCGACACCATTGACGGTGAGCTCGCCCGCGTCGACGCCCGACGCGTCGATCGCGCCACCGTTGGCCTCGGCGGCAGCACCGAGCGTCTCGGGGCGGGCGTCGAGCGCGTTGATGGTGATGGTCTCGTTCGCGTTCGCGCCGACCTGGAAATTCGTCGGCCCGCCGCCCCCGTCGAGGATGTTCTGACCGTTGAAGGTCGTCGTCCCGGCGACGCGGCCGATCTCTTCCTGCAGCTGGCCGATCTCGTTCTGGATCGAGTCACGATCACTCTGCGTGAGCGTGCCGTTGGCCGCCTGGATCGAGAGCTCGCGAATACGCTGCAGATTGTCGGTGGTCGAACCCAGGGCCGACTCCGCCGTCTGCGCGAGCGAAATACCGTCATTCGTATTTCGAATGGCCTGGTTGAGCCCGCGGAACTGGCTCGTAAAGCGATTGCTTATTGCGAGGCCCGCTGCGTCGTCCGCCGCCTGGTTGATTCGGAGTCCACTGCTGAGGCGCTGGAACGCCCGTGACAGAAGCTTCTGGGTCGGCCCCAGCTGGTTCTGCGCGTTGATGGACGAAAGATTGGTGTTGATGGTCAAAGCCATGGAGCGCGATCCCTTCCGTGCGATCGACGTTATCCAGCGTATTATCGTGCGGCGCGTCGCGATCCTCAAGTCGGCCGGTGCTGTACAACCCACCCCTCACCCGATGCACCCTCGTGCGTCGATACAAGCGCTTCTTCGCGGATGTGGTCCTGACGGACGGCACGGAGCTCACCGTGCATTGCCCGAATACCGGCAGAATGACGAGCTGTCTGGCCCCTGGCGGACCCGCGTGGATCAGCGACTCGAACAACCCGAAACGCAAGCTGCGCCACACCCTGGAGCAGACGCAGGTCGGCGACGCGCGCATCTTCGTTCACTCGGCGAAAGCGAACGCGGTGGCCGCCGAAGCGGTGACCGCGGGGGTCGTGGAGGAGCTCGCTGGCGAGGTGCAGACGGAGGTGCGCTTCGGCGATTCTCGGCTGGATATGCAGGTCGGCGACGGCTGCTTCGTCGAGGTGAAGTGCGTGACGCTCGGGGTCGGTGAAGGGGTCACCCGCTTCCCCGACGCGCCGAGCGAGCGCGCCGTGCGCCATCTCGCCACGCTGACCGCCTGTGTCAAAGCCGGCTTCCGAGGCGTGCTGCTCTTCGTGGCCGGGCGCGACGACACGCGGCAGGTCGAGCCTGCAGACGAGATCCATCCGGAGTACGGAGAGGCGCTGCGCGTGGCGATCGCGGCGGGCGTCGAGGCGTACGCCTACCGCTGCGAAGTTTCCGAGAATGGGGTGTGGCTGCGCGAGCGCGTGCCGCTGATCACCGGAGCACCCGGTGCTACTTGAAGTCGCGGGTGAGGTTGTTGGGGGCGCCCCAGCCGCGCTTGCGCCACTTCTTCGCCCGCGAGAGGTAGATGCTGAGCGGGTCGAGCGCCGCGAGCGCGAGCACTGGCTTCTTCTCCAACACGTCGGTCAGCTCCGCCGGGTCCTTCTTGACGTCGTACGCCTGAATCGAAGCCTCGCTGCGGAAGATGACCTTGGCCCGCCCCGCCTGGAGCGCGAAGGTGCCGCGGCCCTGGCTCGCCATGATGGCGCGCGGGTAGACCGCGCCCTTGGCGTGCACGAACGGGAGCAGGTCATGGCCCTGGACATCCTTCGGGACGGGCTGCGCGAGCACGTGCAACAGCGTCGGTAGCAGGTCGACGCCATCCGCGCCGACGCTCACCTTCCTGGCCGGGAACGCGGACGGCCACTTCACCACGAGCGGCACGTTGATGAGCTCCTGATGCAGGCTGTGCCCGTGACCGCAGCCGCCGTGCTCCCAGAACTCGTCGCCGTGGTCGGAGCTCACGATGATCATCGTGTCGTTGTAGATGCCCGCGGCCTTGAGGTGGGCGACGAGCGCCCCGAAGTGCTTGTCGTTGAAGGCGATCTCGTTCTCGTAGAGCGCCTCGATGCGGCTGCGCTCGCGCTCTGACGGGGGCTTCTTCTTCCCCTTGAGCTTGCCGAGCGCGCCACCGCTCAGGTGCTTTTTGTACTTGCCCTTGTAGCTCTTGTGGCCCTTGTCGTAGGCGCCGATGAACTCTTTGTGCGCGCGGTAGGTGACGTGCGGGTCGCTGGTGCCGAGGTAGAGGTAGAAGGGCTTCGCCTTGTGCTTGTCGATCCAGGGCAGCGCCTTCTTGACCACCGCCTTGGCGTTGTTCGGCTTGCCCTCGCGGATGAAGTTCACGAACGAGTCGAAGCCCTGGGCGAAGTTCCAGCGCGCGGACACGTAGCCGTTGCTGACGAAGCCGCCTGTCTTGTAGCCCGCCTTCTTGAAGGCCTCGGCGAGCGTCGTGTGGCTGGCGCGCAGCTTGGCGTCGTGGGTGTAGACGCCGTGCGCCGCCGGGAACACGCCCGTGAAGAGGCTGGCGTGGCTCGCCTTCGACTCGTTGCCCTGGACCCAGAACGGCTCGAAGACCGTCGCCTCCTTCGCGAGCGCGTCGAGGTGCGGCGTCTTGACCTTGCGCTTGTGCGGGTTTGGGTGGCCGTAGAACTTCAGCTTGTCGGCGCGCAGGGTGTCGATCAGCCAGAAGACGACGTACTTCGGGCGAGCCACCTTGTTGACCGGCGCCTTGCCTCCGCCATCGATGCGCGCGCCGTCGAGCTTCACCACGCCGCCCTTGCCGCGCAGCATCAGGCGCACGGCCCGTCCGGCGACGGCGTCGAGGGAGATGTCGAGCTTCGCCCCGGCGCCGAGCCTGGTCGGGCCCTTCCCGTCGAGCTGAGCGAAGACCTCGACGGTGCCGTCGCGCGCGGTCCCCTTCAGGCGCAGCCCTTTGACCGGCGTGAGGTAGTAGTCGAGCCCACCGCCGTTCGGCAGCACCAGGGAGTCGCGCTCGTGCGCGCGCAGGGCAGAGGCCACGTCGGCCTCGTTGGTCGGCGCGGGCGGGCCGCTCGCCCTGGTGATCCGCACGAAGCGGATGGCAGCGGCGGTCTTGGTCCCGCGGTACGCGACCTGCTGGCGGAAGTGGAGCCGCACCTTGTTGATGCCGGTCTTCACGACGCCCGCCGGGATCTTGATGCGCTTTGTCTGCCAGCCCGCGGAGATGGCCGGGCTGCCGATCTTCTTTCCGTTCACGAAGGCGTCCATCGCGAGCTTGCGGCCCGTCGGGCTGAAGGCCGCTTCGAGGACCAGCGCCTGGCCGGCGAGCTGCGCGTCGACCGGGAGCCAGAGGTTGGCCTGCAGCCCGGGTTGCAGCGCCGCTGGTCGACCCTTCTCCTCGAGACCGAGCTTCCAGCGCCCGCTCTTGTCGCGGATGTACTTCACGAAGCCGGGGGACGAGGCGTCGGCGACCACGCCGTCGCGGTAGACGTGGGCCAACGGCGTGTTCGCGCGCAGGTCGTATCCGGTGTCGGGCAAAGCCAGGGCAGCGCTCGACCACAGCAGTGGCACGAGCGTCAGCAGACTACGCATCTGTGTGCTCCAATCTGACAATCGCCTACACGTAGCAGAGCGGGTTTTCGGGGCCAAGGAGGAAGACCTCGACGGTCTCGCCCACGCCGCGTGCAGGCGCGTTTGCGGGGTTGCGCACCAGCGCGTCGGCCCCACACATGCTTGCGAGCGCGCCGCTCGACTGGGTGCGGTCGTGGTCGACGTGCAGCACCCCCTCGTCGAATCGAGCGCTCGCGCGCAGATATTCCTCGCGCTTCCCACCGGCGCGCAGGGGTGAGTCGAGCACCGCCTGGTAGGACGGCCTGACGACGCGAGTGTGTCCGAGCATCCGCAGCAACGCCGGCCGGACGAAGACCTCGAAGGTGACCAGCGCGCTGATGGGGTTGCCGGGGAGCCCGAAGCAGGCGCATTCGCCGACGTGACCAAACGCCAGCGGCTTGCCTGGCTTGATGGCCACCTTCCAGAACTCGAAGGCCTTCCCGGACAGCTCGACGAGCGCGTCGCCGACGAAGTCGTAGTCGCCCACGCTGACGCCGCCGCTGGTGATCAGCGCGTCGGCCCGCGCGGCGCGGCGGATGGCGTCGAGGGTCGCGGCGCGATCGTCGCGGACGATTGGGTAGACGCGTGGAATGCCGCCCAGCGCACGGACCGCCGCGGCCAACGCGACCGTGTTGCCGTTGGTGATCTGCCCGGGTCCGGGGTCACCGCCGTCGACCTCGAGCAGCTCGTCCCCCGTGCTCGCGATGGCGACCACCGGGGCGCGCACGACGTTGGCCAGGCTGCGCCCCTGGGTGGCGAGCATCGCGACGTCGCCCGGGGTGAGCACGCGGCCCGGCTGCAGCACCATCGTCCCGGCGCGCACATCGGTCCCGGCGCGGCGGATGTGGCGCCCGAGCTCCGCGGCCTGGTTGAAGGTGACCTGGTCGCCTTCTCGCGACGTGTTCTCCTGCATCACCACGGTGTCGGCACCCGGAGGCAGCGGCGCACCCGTGAAGATGCGCGCCACCGTGCCTGGCGCCAGCGGCCGGTCACCGGCGTCGCCGGCCGGGATCTCGTCACTCACCGGCAGCGTCGCGCCCAGGACGGCCTCGCCCGCGCGGACGGCGTAACCGTCCATCGCCGAGTTGTCCCAGGCAGGCAGGTCGCGACGGGCGACGATGGTCTCTTCGAGCACGCGCCCGACGGCGTCGAAGACGGAGATGCGCTCGGTGTCGAGCGGAGAGACCGCAGACAGGATTCGGTCGCGTGCTTCGGATCTGGACAACATCACGGGATGACGAGCTCCTGGCCCGGGAAGATGCGGGCGCTCTTGAGCCCGTTTCGCCGTTTCAGGGTGTCGATGTCGACCCCAAAACGGTTGGCGATGCGACGCAATGAGTCGCCGGACTGCACCCGATAGCGCTTGCGGCCGCGCGCCTCCGGCTTCGGACGGCGTCTCGCGGCGGCGCCGCGCGGCTTCCGAGAGCGCACGCGCGGCACCTTGAGGCGTTTGCCGGGCCTGATGCCCGAGCCGCGCGAGAGACCGTTCTCGGCGCGCAGGGCGGGCACCGGCACGTCGTAGCGGCGCGAGATGGTCCACAGGTTCTCCCCCGCCTTCACCTCGTGCATGACGATGGTGATCTCGTCGGCGCGCTGGGCGGCGGCAAAGGCGAGGGCGTTCGCCTGGGCGTCGGAGCCCGCGTCGACCTCGACCACGCGGCCCGGGTCGACCAGCACCACGGACTTCGTGTCGAAGTCGCGTGGAACGAAGACGCGCAGGACCTGGCCCCGCTGGAGGCGAGCGCCGGCGTCCAGGGCGTTCCAAAGCGCGAGGCGGCCGGGCGCGATCCCGAAGAAGGAGGCGACGGCCTCCAAGCTCAGCCGCTTGCGGACCGGGAAGAACACCTGCATCCGTCCGGGCACCGCGAATTTGACGGGCGGCCGCGCCAGCACGAGCAGCTCGTTGTCAGGATCGGACGGTTTGCGCCGGGCGGGCACGATGAGCTTCGTCCCGGGCGGCGGCTCCGGGCGGACGGCGAGCTTGTTGAGGCGGCGCAGCTCGCGCCGGCTGGTGTTGTAGCGCCGAGCCACGTCGTAGAGCCGCTCGCCGAAGCGCAGAACATGCTCGCCGAGCTTGCCGCGCGTGTGCTTCGCCAGCTTCGCGAGCGCGGGCAGCAGCTTCACCTGGGCGGTGACGGGCACGCGCAGCGGGTAATCGGCGCCATCCGGCGGCGTGAACGCGCGCCACAGCTCGGGGTTGAGCTTCGTCAGCACGCTCGCAGACAGCCCGGCCCTGCGTGCGATCACCTTCAGGTCGAGACCGCCGGGCACCTCGACGGTCGCGAACGAGATCGGAGGCTCGGGCACCACGTCCCCGAAGCCGTAGCGCGCCGGAGCTTGACCGATGAGCATCGCCGCCATCGCCTTGGGCACATACTTGATGGCGCCTTTCGGGATGACACCAGCCGCCGCCAACCGCCAGTAATCATTGGTGTTGCCATGCACGATGCCGCGATCGATGGAGCCCGCACCCGCGTTGTACGCGGCGATGGCCAGCGGCCAGGAGCCGAAGCGCTCGTGCAGGTCGCCGAGGTGCCTTGCCGCGGCGCGCGTCGCCTTCACCGGATCCCGGCGCTCGTCGACCCAGGCGTCGTGGCGCAGATCGTAGGCGCGTCCGGTGGAGCGCACGAATTGCCATTGTCCGACGGCGGAGGAGCGCGACACGGCGTCGGGGTTGAACCCGCTCTCGATCATGCAGACGTAGAGCAGCTCCAGCGGCAGCCCCTCGGCTTCGAAGATCGGGGTCATCAGGTCGCGCCAGGCGCCCATGTTGGCGAGCCAATGCGCGTAGATCGCGCGGCCACGCCCCTCCTGGAAGAAGGTGAGATACTCACGGACGCGGGCGTTGAGTGGGATCGGCACCTCGAGGTCCGTGCCGGGCACTGCATCGACCACCGGCGGCACTTCGAGGGCGCGCGTGGTGAGCGAGGGCGGCGGCTGCCAGGCGGGCGCGCCCAGCAGCGTCACGGTCAGGAGCGCCAGAGCCACCAGTGGTCCTCGACGCGGACCCAGACGGTCCGGCGCGGCTCGAGCCGGGATCCATCATGCATCCACAGCGTGACCTCGCGACCCTCCAGCGACGCGTTCACCTTCACCGTGTGACCCAGTCCGTAGCGCTGCACCATCAACCGCTCGAGGTCGGCGCGGAATGCCTTGTCCTTCGGGTTGTAGGCGGCGCGCTTGTCGGGATGGACGAGCAGCTGGAGCTGCGCCGCCCGGTCACGATTGTAGGCGTCAGTCCACGACTGCACCGCCACCTCGAGCGTGTCGTTGCGGTACTCGAGGGTCGTCTTCGGCCAGAAGATGCAACCGGTGGTCAGCAGGGTGAGCGCGATGAGCCTCATGAAGCGGCCGCCAGTTGGTCGAGGCGAACGAAGCGGGCGTCCGCGGCGACGCGGCGCAGGACCGCGCGGAAGACGCGGCGCTTCCTTGCGACCGCGACCTTCAGATCGGGCTGCACCGCGAGCACGGGGTCCAGGCCGTCGTCGTGGAGGCCGAGCAGGTCGGCCGCGTGGAACTCGATGGTCAGGTGTCGTTGCAGGCGCAGCCCGACCGCGGCGGCCGCGACGGCACCGAGGCGTCCGAGGGCGGTGAAGGCCGTGCCGATGAGCGGCACGCCCGCGGCGACGCTGATCGGGAATTGCCGGACACCCGCGCCGCGACGGTGGGGCTCGGCGGGGTCCGCGTCGTAAGGCGCGCGCGGAGCGACCAGCACCCGCGGCGAGCCGAGCACGCTGCGGGAGGTCCGACCGCGCACCCGCATCAACCCCATGATCGCGGCCTTGGCCAGGTAGTAGGGCGCGCACGGGAAGACGCTGCTGTCGTAGGTGTGGCCCGTCTGTGCCACGTCCTGCTGCAGGCCCGCGTTGGTGTTGTAGCCGGGCGATCGGAACCCGACGACCGGCGCACCGGCGGCGGCCTCGAGACGCGCGCGACCCTCGGCGACCTCGGCCCGGCGCGCCTCGGGGTCGAGACGCGTCAGGTCGTAGCGGTGATGCCAGGTGTGGTTCCCGACCTCGTGTCCGCCGTCGACCAGCGCCCGAAGCCGAGCGACGTTGCCCGGCAGGTCGAGGTCCTCGGCGACACAGTAGAAGGTGGCCGGCACGCCCAGCTCACCGAAGAGCTCGACGAAGCGCGGCACGCCTACCTTCCACGCAGCGTTGGTGGCGCTGGCTTCGTCATACCCGTGGATCCGGTAGTAGAGCCGCAGGCTGTCGACGTCGACGCCGACGCTGGCCGTGCGGTCCATCACGATGAGCTCGGAGTGCGTTGGCGACCGAGCACCGTGCCGAGTCGGGCGCCGAGTTCAAGGATGGAGGGCGTAGGAATGCCTGGAGGCATTTCGAGCCCGACAGACGCCGAAATCGGCGTTTGATGCGGTGCGGGGGGAAGTGTCGACAACGTGCTACGAGCGAATGTCACGCCCCAGGCGGATGACGGCCGTCAACCGGACCATGTTCTTCAACACGTTCGGCACGCGCCGGAACAGGTGGATCGACGGCGGCCGCTTCTCGATCAGGTCGACCGGGACCTCGCACCAGTTGCGGTCGGCGCGGTGGACGCGGACGACGAGCTCGCTGGCGAACATGTCACGGTCGACGACGCACGCCTCGACCACGTCGAGGATCGCCTCGCGGCGGAAGGCCTTCAGCCCGTGGGTGTCGGTGCCGCGGAAGCCCACGGCGACGCGCAGCATGCCGTTGAGCACCTGGGTGGCGACCCGGCGGTAGGTCGGCCGGTGGTCGCGGGCCCCGGGCGCGCGCTTGCTGCCCACCACGAAGTCGAAGCGCTCGTCGCGCAGCTTGGCGAGGGCGATCCGGTAGAACTCGGTGTCGCAGAGGTCGATCTCGTCGCAGACGACATACGTGCCTCGCGCCTGCCGGATCCCCTCCTTGAGGGCCTTCCCGTAGTTCGGCTCGCCGATGGAGAAGGTGCGCACCTCCGGGTGGCGCTCGCTGAACGCCTCGGCGATGTGCACGGTGGCGTCCGACGAGCCGTTCTCGGCGACGATGATCTCGTACGTCCAGTCGACGTCGGAGAGCTTCTCCCGCAAGTCGCTGAGCGACGCGGACAGGATGCCCTCCTCGTTGTAGACCGGGATGACGATCGAGACCTCGGGCGCCCGCGTGCTCTTCAAGCTCCCTCCCCCTGCGTCTGCGCCCATCTCAGCGGCGCGTCGTGCGATCTTCAAGGCTCCCCTCCGTTTGCGTTGATCCGGTCGGCGGCCGCGCGTCCGTCGAGCATGGCGTCCTCCATCGCGGAGTACTTCCAGTCGCCGTAGCGCCCCACGCTCTCGACCCCGCGCTGGCGCAGGTGGTCGAGCACGGTCTCGCGGCTGTCGTGATAGTCAAAGTCGTAGACGACGTACGCGCCAGGTACGCGGCGCGCGTCCATGAACAGGACCCGCTTCTCATCGTCGATGAGCCCCATCGCCACCAGGCCCTCCTTCACGCGCGCCTCCAGCTGGGCGGGCGGCGTGTCGCGGTCTGCCAACTCGACGTAGAGCGAGCTGCAACCTGACGGGGCCATCGCGGAAAGGGCGTTCGAGAAGGAGCCGACGCGGTACATCGGCCACTCGAGCTCGGGTACGTAGATCCAATGGTCGGGCTGGCCGAGCGGGCCATCGATCCCGACGTTGAAGTACGGCGTGTCGGTGGCGCGCAGCTTCGCACGGGCGGCGCGGACCTCGACGGGGGCGTCGGAGAGCCCATCGACGAAGGCGGGCAGCGGTGCGCTGTTGACGAGGCGCTCGAAGCGGATGTCGACGCCACCTGCCGTGCGGGCCACGCGGCGATCGAGGTCGACGGCCACCACTGTCTGACGCAGGTGGATGCGCTCGCGGCCGACCTCGTCGGCGAGGGCTTCGGAGAGGGATTGGATGCCACCGTCCCTTGGGTAGAGGAAGGTGGCGTTGTATCCCATCGCTTTTTCGTTGCAGCCCACGGCCCCGGCCACGATGTCCGCGAGCGCGGGCTTGGGCACGAAGCGCTGGCACCACCGCGAGGTGATGTCTTCAGCAGGCACGCCCCAGAGCTTCGCGTTGTAGGGGACCATGAAGTGCTGGGCGATCCCCTCGCCCATGTAGAAGCGGATCCAGTCGGCGAAGTTCTCGGGCTCGTCCTCCGGTGCGACCTCCGCCGGCCGGCCGCGCTCGGCTTCGATCGCCCCCATGACGCACGCCTTCACGACCTCGGGTGGCAGCCCGTAGACGTTCGCCTGGAACGGATACTTCGTGTAGACGCCGGACGACCAGATGCGGCTCATGCGTGAGATGCGCGCGAAGTGGTCTGTGCCCAACAGGCGGAAGACCAGCGCCTTGATGCCCTCGTCGCGCAGGTGCAGCCAATGCCCGGTTACGTCGAAGGTGAAGCCGTCGCGCCGCTCGCTGCGCGCCTTCCCGCCCACGTAGTCGTTGGCTTCGAGCACGAGCGCGTCGCCCTCGAGATGCAGCGCCGTGGACAGGCCCGCGAGGCCCGCGCCGATGATCAGCGTGTCGGTCGAGGTCGGCAGCATTGCGAAAACGGGCCGGATTCGGCGCGAAAGGTCCGCGATGTTAGAGGACGCAACCCCGCGGGATCAACGGCGTTGCGCGCGACACCCGTGCTCACGCGCGAGGCCGAACCTGCCGTTGCTTCGGTTGCCCGCATTGGAGACGTGTGCGAAATTCGAGCCTAGCGGAGACCTCCGTCCGGATGGCCAAGTTCCAACCTCACGAGTTCGGCAAGTACCTGCTGCTCGACCGCATCGGCGTCGGGGGCATGGCGGAGATCTGGCGTGCGCGTCAATTCGGGGCCGCGGGCTTCCAGAAGCAGCTGGTCATCAAGAAGATCCTGCAGCACCTCGCCGACAACGACGAGTTCGTCCGGATGTTCATCGACGAGGCCAAGATCGCGGTCTCGTTGCAGCACGCCAACGTGGTCCAGATCTTCGACCTCGGCGCGGTCCACCGCGAGTACTTCATCGCGATGGAGTACGTCCTGGGCAAGGACCTGCTCAACCTGCTGATCCGCTGCACGCACCTGCGCATCCGGGTGCCGCAGAAGCTCGCCATCTTCATCATCTGCGAGACCCTCAAGGGCCTCGAGGCCGCCCACAACGCGGTCGACAGCCGCGGCAACCCCCTCAACATCATCCACCGTGACGTCTCCCCGTCGAACGTGCTCATCAGCTACGAGGGCGAGACGAAGATCGGTGACTTCGGCGTGGCCAAGGCCAGCCGCCGCGAGGCGAATACCCGCAGCGGGGCGATGAAGGGGAAGCTCGGGTACATGAGCCCCGAGCAGGTCACCGGGCAGGAGATCGACCACCGCGCCGACCTCTTCTCGGCCGGGATCATGCTCTACGAGATGCTCGCGATGAACCGGCTCTTCCACGGGAAGACCGAGCTCGAGACGCTCATGCTGATCCGCGACTGCAAGACCGGGGAGGCCATCGACACCCTCCCGGAGGGCGTCGGAGACGAGCTGCTCGAGGTCCTGAAGAAGGCCCTCGCGCGCGACCGCGAAGAGCGCTACCAGACGGCGACCGAGTTCCTCGACGCGCTGCTCGACCACCTCTTCAACGAAAAAGTGCGCGTCACGACCCAGGACATGGGCCGCTTCATGAAGTCGGTCTTTGCCAAGGAGATCGACGAGGAGGCCGCGCGTCACGAGAAGACCGACGAGGTCGTCGAGCAGATGCTCCCGGGGCTCAGCCAGGAGCAGAGCCCCGCGCCGGGCATCGCCCGCGGACCGTGGATCGGCAGCCAGGCGCCACAGCCGGTGCCGTCGGACATCAGCTGGGCCGACGACTCGCGCTTCCGCATCCGCGACCGCGATGGGGTGATCTACGGCCCGATGGGTCTGCGCACGCTGGTCGAGATCGTCGACCGCGATGGACTGCAGGTCGCCGAGGAGGTCTCCGTCGACGGCTCGCGTTGGGTGAAGGCCGGGGCGCTCCCCGGGTTGCTCGAGGCGCCCGAGGAGCACACCGGCCAGCGCGCGGCGCCAGACTTCGCGGGCGACTTCACAAAGGCCGAGCTCGCGCGCCTGCTGTACCGCTACGCAGCCATGAAGGCGACCGGCCGGATGCACTTCGAGAACGGCACCAAGCGCAAAGAGATCTTCTGGCGCCGTGGCCGCCCGGAGTACGTGACGAGCAATCTGCGCAACGAGCTGCTCGGGGAGTACCTCGTCGAGCGGCGCCACATCTCACGGGCGAAGCTCAACGAAGCGCTCGCGTCGCTCAGCGACTTCGGTGGGCGCCTCGGCGACGCGCTGCTGCATTTGAAGCTGCTGACCCCACACGACCTGTTCAGCGCGCTGAGCTCGCAGGTGAAGGCCAAGCTGCTCGAGATCTTCTCGTGGAGCGAGGGGCGCTACGCCTTCTTCCGCGGCGAGCACACGACCGCGCAGATCGTGCCGCTCGAGCTCGGCGCCTTCGCGCTCATCAACGAGGGCGTGTGCCGGCGCATGGCGCTCGACGACGTCCGCGCCCACTTCGACGGGCGCGAGCACATGCCGCTGCGCCGCCTCGACCACAAGCTGATCACCGAGGAGCTGCTGCAGCTGTCGACCAAGCAGGCGCGCATCTGGAACGCCGTGGCTCACGGGGTGCCGATCGTCGAGCAGCTCGGTCGACTCTGCTCCATCCCGGGCGTGGGCGAGGGCGACGTCTACCAGGTGCTCTTCCTGATGGAGCGCCTCGAGTTTGCGACCCTCGATGAACAACCGGGGTTGAACTAACGTCCTCGGCACGGAGGTGCCGTGAGACGCTCGATTTTACTCCTGGCCGGCCTCGCGTTCGCGGGGTGCAAGAATATCAGCAGCGGCAAGGCGAACCCTGGGACCGTGGGCGCCGAGTGCACCGATGGCGCGGATTGCGACGCCGTCGAAGAGACCCCCGTCTGCCTGAAGATGCCGGAGGGCTACTGCTCGGCGGCTTGCTCCGGAGGGGCCTTCGACTGCGACAATCAGTCGGTCTGTGACCAGCTCGGCGACCAGGCCTTCTTCTGTCTGGACGGCTGCCTCACCCAGAACGGCAGCAGCGACTGTCGAGGCGATTACCGCTGCTCGCCGCGGCCGGAGGTGGTCAACCTCGACGGCTCCGAGGTCGGGGTGTGCGTGCCGCGGTGTGAGCGCAGCAGCGACTGCGAGACCGGCCGGCGCTGCGCCGAGGATGGCGAGTGCGTGCCCCGCGGCGAGAAGGGCGCAGGTGAAGCGTGCGCCCGGGCGGCGGATTGCAACGGTGGGATGTGCCTCAAGAGCGAGACCTTCCGCGGGGGTTACTGCTCGGCGCGGTGCGACAGCCAGTTCTCGCAGTGCGAGCCCGGCAGCCTCTGCACCGACCTCGAGGGCAACGCGGTGTGCCTGGTGACCTGCGCCGACGACAGCGAGTGCCGCACGGGCGAGGGCTACAAGTGTCGCGTGGTCGCGACGCGCGCCGACCAGAACGGGAACAACACCGAGCTGCGCGGCTGCGTGCCGCGGTGCCAGAGCGACGCAGAGTGCGGCGAGGCGCGTCACTGCGACCCAGGCACCGGCGATTGTGCCGACGGGGCGGGCGACCCCAACCCGATCGGGGCGTTCTGCGGGCGGGACGCCGATTGCGAGAGCGGCGACTGCCTGACCGGCGACGCGTTCCTGAACGGATACTGCTCCGCGGCCTGTGACGCATGCGATGGCGGGGTCTGCGGAACGGTCGAGGGCGGCGAGCGCTGCCTGCAGACCTGCGCGGCCGACCTCGACTGCCGCGGCGGCTACGTCTGCGTCGGCGGAGGATGCGCGCCGCCTTGCCGCGGCGATGGGGACTGCGCTGGGGAAGAGGTCTGCAACCCATCGACCGGCCGCTGCGCGATGCCTGTCGAGGGGGCGGACCTCACGCAGGTCGACCTCGGGAGCGTGCGCGTGGGTGGATCACTCAGCGACGAGGTGAGGCTCGAGGTGCCGGAGGGTGTCCTCGGTTTCGCCATCCTGGCGGACGGCGCGCAGGACGACCTGATGGTCATCGGCGAGATGAAGGATCCGGACGGCCGCACGGTGTACGACTTCCAGGACCCCTTCAGCAGCGAGCTGCGCTTCTTCCCGATCGTGAGTTCGATCACGCAGCTCGTGCCTTCGAGCCCGCGCTCGGCGCCGAAGGCCGGGACGTACCGCTTCCGCCTCATCAAGGAGGGGGGCAACCGCGACGTGTCCGTCTCCGCGTTGATCAAGTCGGCGGAGGGCGAGCCGCAGGTCTCGGTGCTCGACGTGAACCTCTTCTTCGCAAAGGTCGACGGCCTGAGCGCCTCGTCCGCGAAGGCCGACGACGACTTTCAGGCGGCGGTGACCCACATGCGTTCGCTGCTCGAGACGCGCGGGATCTCGGTGGGCAGGGTCGACTATTGCGACATCCCGGGGACCGACGCCGACCGTTACGCGGTGATCGACAGCATCGACGGACCCTCGTCGGAGCTGAGCGGGATGTTCGGGCTCTCCGAGCGCGCCGGCGACTTCGGCTGCAACCCGGATCGCGCGCTCAACTTCTTCCTCGTCCAGGAGATCGTGGGCGGCCGCGCGGGCTACATCATCCTCGGCATCGCGGGCGGCATCCCCGGCCCCCCGGGCATCCACGGCACGAGTCACAGCGGGGTGGCGGTGACGATGTCGAGCTTCCGGCGCAATCCGACGCAGCTCGCGCAGACGATGGCCCACGAAGGCGGTCACTACCTGGGGCTCTTCCACACGACGGAGGCCGAGGGCACCGCCTTCGACCCGCTCCCCGACACGCCCGAGTGCAGCAGCCGCTTCGACGCCGACGCCGATGGGGTCGTGGCGTACACGGAGTGCGGCGACCGAGGGCGGGAGAATCTGATGTTCTGGTCCGCGGGCGCGGAGGCAGAGCAGGTCAGCGACGACCAGCGTTTCGTGCTGGTCCGCAACCCGGCGCTGCAGTGATGGAGGCCATGATGCGAGTCCTCATGGTGCTCCTCGCCGTGGCCACCCCGGCGGCTGCCCAGCTCGCGGACGCCCCGGGCGCCGCAGGCGTCGACACGCGACCGGCCGCCGAGGAAGCGGTCAGCCGCACCCGGCGAACACTCGAGGCGTGGTTCGCGGGGTACGAATTCGTCCCGACAGACGACCACTTTGCTCGGCTCGGCGTCTCGATCGAGCCGGCTCTGGTCGCCATCGCGGCGGACAGCGACGCCCACCCGCTGGTCCGCGCCCGCGCGGTCTCTGCGATGGTGCACGCGCGAGGTCTGGCCACCGAGCGCGCGATGGTCGCGCTGCTCGGCCACCCGGACGCGCCGAGCCTGCTTCGCCGCAAGGCCGTGTTGGCGCTCACCGAACGCACCGGGACGCGCTACCTCGACCTGGTCGTGTCGGCCTTCGGCTCGGCCCATGGGGATGTCCCGCTGCGCGAGGCCTGTGCCCGCGCTCTACGCGCCATGGGTCCGGCCGCAGACCAGACCCGCGACACGCTCTACCGAGCGACCGTGCAGCCGACCGTGAAGGGGCTGCTCGGCGAGTTGAAAGAGATCGGAGGCCCGCGATGATGCTGCTCGCGCTCGTCTTCCTGCTGGCCCCACCGGTCGACTGGAACCCCACCTTCTCCAAGCGCCCCGACGGCGTGCTGGTCGTCACGCTCAACGTGACGCGCTGCCTGATCACTGACGCCGAGGTCGATTCGCTGCCCTACACGGCGAAGTCCGCGCAGGCATGCGCGCGCATCAACCGGGCGACAGCGAAGACGCGCACCCAGCGGCGCATGCGCTTGCCCGCCGGCCGGTTCGCGTTCCGGGTGAAGAACACGGACGTGCCCTGGGTGGTCGACTTCGCGTTGCGCGGGGAGCACGAGAAGGGCCTGCCGAACACCGGGGGCGGGAAGATGAAGGCGGGCGATGTGCTCGACTACGTCATCGACCTGCGCCCGGGGGTGTACGTCTTCGGCTCACCCCTCGGCGGCACGCCGCTGTACCCGCTGCTCGTGGAACAGCCGGCACGGCGTCGCCGCTAGAGAGCCTTCAGCTCTCAGCGGTGGGCGCGACTCTGGCTCTGAGCAGGTCGCGGCCGCACCGCGGCCCGTAGCTCGTCCTCGGCCCAGATCGTGTTTGTCCTCGTACTCGTACTCCTGTTGGTGGTCGGTTTCGTCCTCGTAACTCGAGAATCGTGGCCGTCCAGTCGGTACGCGTTGGCGTACTCGGGCCGTCGAACACGCCAACGCGTACCGACTGGACGGCCACGAACCGCGAGTTACG
>PVBE011114337.1_pt1 | contig 20613 bp, 16 predicted proteins | sample 1631181 | NCBI WGS metagenome assembly PVBE01 (sample SAMN08397723, study PRJNA350692) | Marine metagenome, whole genome shotgun sequencing project. | isolation source: water | place: Pacific Ocean | collected 2012-04 | reverse complement strand
GGGATGCAGCTCCTCGTCGAGTCCTACCGCCAGCTCTCCGGCACTGCCGAGGATGGCGTCAACGGGATCGCGGGTAAGCAGACGAACGCCAAGTCGCTCGTCGTCAATGGCACCGGTGGATCGCTCTCGTACACGGGTACGTTGGTGCTCACCGCCGACTAGCTCTCTCGCTCTGGCGAGACGCAAACACGAAGGGGCGGCCATCTGACCGCCCCTTCTCACATCAGTCGCCGGCGAGCGCAGTATGCTGCGGCGGGGTGGCTACGTTCCTCGCGTCGGATTCGTCGAGCTTCGTGACGGGGCACGCCCTGGTCGTTGACGGCGGGTACGTGGCCTAGTTCTGGATCGTGGCGACCCCACCGGCAACACTTCGGTTCCGACGTGAAAGGTAAATCTGAATGACGACAAACGAGCACTTCGACGTTCTGATCGTCGGGGCCGGCATCTCCGGCATCGGCGGAGCTTATCACCTCACCAAGCAGCGCCCGGGCACGAGCTTCGTCGTGCTGGAGTCGCTCGACAGCTTCGGCGGCACATGGTGGATGCACCGCTATCCCGGCATTCGCTCGGACAGCGACCTGCACACCTTCGGCTACCGCTTCAAGCCGTGGCGCGGCGCACCGATCGCGACAGCCGAGGAGATACTCGACTACATGGGCGACGTGGTCGAAGAGAACGACCTCGCTCAGTACATCCGCTACAACCACAAGATCACGTCGGCAGAGTGGTCGAGCGAGGAGAACTGCTGGACGATCGACGCCACGCGCACCGACACCGGTGAGCCGCTGCACTTCACCGCCAACTTCCTCTGGATGTGCCAGGGCTACTACCGCCACTCGGAGGGCTACACGCCGGAATGGCCTGGCATGGAGGACTACGAGGGCGAGATCGTGCACCCGCAGACGTGGCCGGAAGACCTCGATTATGCCGGCAAGCAGGTTGTGGTGATCGGCTCGGGCGCGACGACGGCCACCCTCGTACCCGCGATTGCCGGCGACAGCGAGCACGTCACGGTGCTGCAACGCTCGCCGACGTACTTCTCCCCGGGTCGCAACCGAAACGATCTCGCCGAGACGCTCCGTGAACTGGAGATCGACGAAGACTGGATCCACGAGATCGTGCGTCGGAAGATCCTCTTCGACCAATCCGTCTTCACACGTCGAGCGGTCGAGGAACCGGAGAAGGTAAAGAGCGAGTTGCTGAAGGCTGTACGCGCCCGTCTCGGTGACGACTACGACATGGAGACGCACTTTACCCCGACCTACCGGCCCTGGCGGCAGCGCATCGCCTTCGTCCCGGACGGCGACCTCTTCAGCGGCATCACCTCCGGCAAGGCATCGATGGTCACCGACGAGATCGAGCGGTTCACGCCCGGCGGCATCCTGCTGAAGTCCGGCGAAGAGCTGCCGGCTGACCTGATCATCACCGCCACCGGCTTCAACATGAGCGTGCTCGGGGACATCGAGATCGTGATCGACGGCAAACCGCTCGTCTTCTCCGACACGGTCAACTATCGCGGCATGATGTTCACCGGCGTACCGAATCTGCTCTGGATCTTCGGCTACTTCCGCGCCAGTTGGACGTTGCGCGTCGAACTGCTCGCCGACTTCGTTTGCCGCCTGCTGGCGCACATGGAAGCGAAGGGCGCCCGCCGCGTCGATGTCGCGCTGCGGCCGGAAGACGAGGATATGGAACTGCTGCCGTGGATCGACCCGGAGAACTTCAACCCCGGCTACCTGATGCGCGCTCTCGACCTCCTGCCGAAGCGCGGCGACAAGCGCGAGTGGCAGCACACACAAGACTACTGGCGCGAGAAGGACGAGATCCCCGCGATCGACCTCGATGGCCCGGAGTTCGTCTACCGCTGAGCTGAGCGGGCACCGTCGGCGTACCGCGAGCAATCGACGCGGCAAACGTCGACGTCACCCGGATCTTCACTGCGACCCTCGTCAGCGCCGGGCCATGCTCCGCACGTCGAACCACCGCTCGTCCGCAAGTACGACCGAGGTCTCAATCTGTCGTTCCGGCACGGACCAATAACGCCGCAGCAGGCGATCCTTCTCCTCGGGTGAGACAACCTGAAATCCTCGCCGCTCGTAGAACCCGACCGCCCAATCGGCGTCGGCCCACGTGCCGACGAGCATCGGATCCGATGTCTGCGCGTAGAGATGGTCGAGGAGCCCCCCGCCAATCCCATGCTGCTGGGCCGTCGTACGAACGTACGCGTGCCTGATCAGCGTCACGTCCTCGATCGGCTGCACGCCCATGACGCCAAGGAGTTCGCCTTCATGTTCATGTCCCCAGAAGGCGACGCCGTGATCGATCTCATGCCGCAACTCGCGCTCCGGCATGTACGGGTCGTGCCAGCGATCGTCGGGAATCACACCTTTGTACGCACGAGCGGCGTCATTGACGATCGCCAGCATGACGTCGAAGTCGCTATCTGCGCACTGACGGATCATCGTTCGCCCCCGGTGGTCGCGTTGGAACTAGGATCCCGGAGCGCAGGTATCGTTCCTATTCGGGGGTCAGAGCTGCCGTGCATGAGTCCCAACGGAGTCTATACTCCGGCCTGCGGCACCGACTGACGACCCACTCCGCACGGGTCTCGCGACTAGTCGCACAGGGAACGAGCAGGGAGCGCTCATGGCTGATCTGACCCGCGTTGGTATCGTCGGCGCAACCGTGACTGCTGGGGGCAGCGGCTGGGGTGCGAACGCGCACGTACCGGCGCTAGCCGCACTGCCGGACTACGTGCTGAAGGCGGTCTGTACCGCCCATGAGGAGACGGCGACCGCCTCAGCCGAGCAATTCGGCGCCGAGCTTGCGTTCCACAACATCGACGACATGGTGCAACACCCTGACGTCGACCTGGTCGCCGTGGTCGTGCGCGTTCCGCTGCACCACGAGCTGGTGATGGCAGGATTGCGCGCCGGGAAGGACGTCTTCTGCGAGTGGCCGCTTGGGGCCACCGTCGCTGAAGCCGAAGAGATGGCGAGGCTCGCCCGCGAACGGGGGCTGCGTACCGTCGTTGGCCTGCAAGCTCGCAGTGATCCGGCGATCCGGTACGCGCGTGACCTCGTCTCGGATGGCTACGTCGGCAAGGTACTGACCGCGAATCTCAGTGTGATGACGCAGGCCGTGCTGGAGCGCGGCCCCGGGCGCAGCTGGCAGGCCGTGCGAGCCAACGGCGCGAACACCCTCACGATCGCCGGTGGCCACGCGATCGATGGCATGTGCTTCGTTCTCGGTGAAGTGGTCGAGGTCTCTGCCCGCGCCACAACGCGTATCACCGAGTGGCGCGATGAGGACACGGGCGGCGCCATTCCGGTTGATTCCCTCGACAGCATCGCCGTCGCGGCGAGACTTGAGAGCGGAGCGGAAGTCGCTATCCAAGTGGCCGCGGTGCCAGTGCAGCCAACCGGTACTCGACTGGAGATCTTTGGCGATGAGGGCGCATTGTTCCTGAACGCCCGATCCTTGAACATTGGTCCGAGTCAACTGCACGGAACCCGCGGCGGAGAGGCACTCGCCGAACTCGAACCGTCCGACGAGTACGTGCTGGTCCCCGAGGGGACACCGCCCGGATCACCCCTCAACGTTGCCCACTCGTATGTGAGATTCGCTGACGCGTCTGACGGTGATGATCGCTTCGATCCCGACTTCGACGTCGCGGTGAAGCGCCATTGCCTCCTCGCAGCGATCGAGCGCTCGGCCGAAACCGGGCAGACCGTGAATCTCTCGGATTGAACTGTCCGCTCCGAGTTTGATGCTCGGAACTTCCTATGTTGAGAGCATCACACTGACAGTCTGAAGGTCTTCGCAGAATCGGATGGTTCGGGCCACACCGATCGCTCTGCGCGTCCGTGCGGTGTTAATAGCATGAGGAAGGTGGCGCACAGTGATGGCGCGTCCGGCTTGGATGATCTCGAAAGTAGCCGCGCTAACGGCTCCACTGCTGCTCGTCGACTTCCTCAGGGGAATGAAGACGGACCCCGTCGTGCTGCCGCCGCGCTTGCGCTGCCCAGTGCGCACATCGTATCAAGCGAGTCGTGCCCAGTAAGACGCTGGGACGGCATCGACCAGGCAGATCAACTACGAGATCACTCCGAGTGGGGGAACGCAATGCTCTTTGAACTCCGCCAGTACAAGATCCGCGACGGCCAGCAGGAGAACTGGGTACGCCTGATGGAGGATGAGGTCATTCCCTTTCAGGTCGCGCAGGGAATGGTGGTTCTTGGCAGCTTCACAGGTGAGGACGACGACTCGGTCTACGTGTGGATCCGACGCTTCGAAGATGAGGCCGAACGCGAACGCCTGTACACGGCAGTCTACGAATCTGACCACTGGCGAGACAACATTGCGCCTCTCATCCCGAAGATGATGGACCGCGAAGCCATCAACGTGACGCGCCTAGAGCCAACCGCGAAATCACCGATCCAGTAGCTCGGCGCTGTCGAGCATCGGTATGGGGCGATCTTCGCCAGCATCGCGTGATGCTCTCAGATGTTGTGTCTGACGCTCACTGGACCTGAGTACTCGGCTTCCACTGCCTCGCTCCGTGACGAAAAGCACGGCGGCCTCGGTCGCTGGATCCCGGATCCCTGTCGTCTAATCCGCACGGTGATGTGTGACAGCAATTGGTACCATCTCACCCGCTAGCCGAGCGGCGACTGGGCACTTCAATGACGGCACGCCGCGACAAGGGAGGCGTCATGGTGAGCGCAGCGGTGAAGATGGAGAGTCTAGTCGACCCGGAGTACCGAGCTACATTCGACGCTTTGCCCAGGCGTGTTCTCGACCCCTCCGACGTGGCAGCCTCGGTCAAGACGATTCGCGAGGCGGCCACCACGCGGCGAGCGGCAATGGCCGAGGTGCCACTACCTGATAGCGTTTCCGTCGAGGACCACCTAGTCCCCGGACCCGACGGCGCGTCGCCGGTGACGGTCCGTGTTTATCGATCCACCACGAGTTCGCTGTCGACACCTGTGCTCTACTACATCCACGGCGGCGGAATGATCGGTGGGACTCTCGAATTGTCCGATCCGTACTGCGCTTCGATCGCAGACAGACTCGGCGTGGTCGTGGCCTCGGTGGAGTATCGCCTCGCGCCCGAATACCCCTACCCGGCTCCGCTCGAGGACTGCTATGCGGGTCTGCAGTGGGTGTGGCAGAACACCAACCAGCTGGGCGTCGACCGTGGGCGCCTGGGCATCGGCGGGGGGAGTGCTGGTGGGGGGTTAGCCGCCGGCCTAGCACTGCTAGCGCGAGACCGGGGCGAAATCAGCGTCCGTTACCAGCATCTCGTCTACCCAATGCTCGATCATCGAAACTCGACCCCTAGCAGCCACGCGATCACCGACGACCGAGTCTGGAATCGCGACACGAACACCGTTGGCTGGAACGCCTATCTCGCCGGAAGGGCCGGACAGGAGGACGTGTCTCCTTACGCCTCGCCCGCGTGCGCGGATGACCTGAGCGGTCTGCCGCCTGCATACATCTGCGTTGGAACGGTCGATCTATTCGTCGACGAAGACACCACCTACGCCCAGGCACTCCGGTTGGCAGGCGTGCCGATCGAGCTACACGTGTACCCGGGCGCGTTCCACGGCTCACAGGGGTCGATACCCGATGCTGCACTCTCGCGTCGCTGGCGCGAAGACGAGATGGTCGCGATCGACCGCGCACTCAACGGTCCGTCCCCAGTCTGATGCTCTGAACTTCAGCGTCGGAGGGTCTTGATTCGTGGAGTCCGATGCTCGTCCCGAGAACCGGAACTCCTGAAGCATCCGCGATTGCCAAGCTCGGAGGGTGCACGCTGTGGCAGATGACTCGATCGAACCGCTACGACGAAACGCGCTGATCATGGTCTGGGACGGCCTGCGGCCGGACATGGTGAGCGAAGAACTGACGCCGCGTCTGCATGCGTTGGCCGGCGCGGGGACCTGGTTCGAGCGCAGCCACGCCGTCGTACCCCCGGTGACTCGCTGCAATTCAGCGTCACTCTCCACCGGCACCCTGCCCGAGCACCATGGCATCCCCGGGAACCAGTTCGTGATGCCCCTTGACGACGGTGTCCACCTACTCAACGCCGCGGACGCGGACCATCTTGAGCAGCTGCGCCCACTCCGCAATGGCCGCCTGCTGCACCGACGAACGCTGGCGGAGCTCGTGTCAGAAGTCGGCGGCCACACGGCGATCATTGGCACGGGTAGCCCGGGCGCCGCACTACTGCAGCATCCCCAGGTGCGAGACCGATCGTCGTCGGGCGACGCTATCTACAACCATTCGCTGTGGCTCGGAAGCTCTCGCAAGGATGTCGAAGCTGAACTCGGACCGATGCCCGAAGCGTCCGTGCCGAACAGTGAACAGAATGTCTACTTCACGAAGCTCATCACCGACCTGCTCCTCACCTCCAGCGAGGCACCGGCACTAATCACCTTCTGGCACACTGATCCCGACCGCACCACACATCGCCATGGTGTGGGCCACCCGGATGCCCTTGGTGCACTGCGCGACGCCGACCGCAACCTCGGCACCATTCTTGATGCGCTCGATGCCACCGGGCGAGCCGACTCCACGAACGTGATCGTGACGTCTGATCACGGCTTCGCAACGGTCGCAGAGCGCGTGAACATCGACGAACTGCTCGCGTTCGAGGGAGCGAAAGAGAGGGCCGACAGCTCGGACGTGACGACTGCCGGTCCCGCTATCTTCATCACCACTCCCGGCATATCGGATGAGGAACGTCGGCGCGCGACCACCGCCGTCGTGCGTGTGCTGCAGTCGGAACACACGATAGGCAGTATCTTCACCGGCGCGCGCGGCAGACCGCCAGTCTTCGGCACGTTGCCATTGAGCGCGGTCGGCCAGGGCGGCGACCTCGCGCCCGACGTGCTCTTTTCCTTCAACTGGTCAGACGCACCGAACGAACATGGGTACGAGGGCGTACGGCCCGCCGGGGTAGCGATCAAGGCGGACCATGGCTCCCTGAGCCCGTGGGAGATGCGAAACACCCTGGTGGCGACAGGTCCAGACTTCCGACGCGGTTACGTCAGTTGGCTACCGGCGGGCATTATCGACGTCATGCCCACGTTGGCCCACACCATGGGGATCGATCCAGCGTTCGATGTGGACGGCCGCGTGCTGCACGAGTCACTGACGGAGAGCGTCACCCAGGTCGCCGGACAAACGAGCCCGGACCCGCACAGCCAGCTGCTCGAGCGTTCGGCGGGTGCGTACCGCCAGCGGTTGCAGCTCTCTCTGTATGGCGGGTCGACGTACGTGGACTTCGGTGAGGTGGAACGGAACTAGGCTGGTCCGCGCACTCTGGCTGCTATCGCGTGCGGACACCACTGAGCATGACTGCCGCTCGCCTCGAGGCGCGGTCTCCGCCATCTACGAGTGGTCGAGGACTGGCTGAAGGTACGCGTCAACGCCCAACGCTGTCGCCCCGACGTCCGGGATCCGGTGCCCTGGATTCGCGGAGTCTGATGCTCTCAGATTCCTTGTTGTGCGCTCCCGGATCCCGCGCTGGCGGCTCACAGGTTGTTCGCCGCGTCAGAGCGGGCAGCCGAGACACGGGCGAACCTGCGCTAGGGAGTTCGCGCCTGAGGGAGCTCGGGATTGCGGCCTGCCACTATGTTCTCGGTGCGCATGGTGATGCGGTCGAGTGGAACATCGCGCGTCAGCACGTAGAGCTGCTCCTCCCGGATCGCCTTGAAGAGCTGGTCGGCGACCTCCGAAGGAGCGAGGCCGCGCTCGTAGTAGGCGTCGGCCTCGGCGATACGTCTCACTCGTTCGTCACCGCTCAGCTGCTGGTCAACGTTCTCCAACTCCACCGGTCGGTTGCGGCCGGACGCGAAGATTCGAGTGTTGATTATGCCCGGGCAGAGCACCGATGCCCGCACCTTCGATTCATCCTGCAGCAGTTGGAAATAGAGTGCTTCGGTGATGCGCACAACCGCGTGCTTCGTCGCGCCGTAGATATCAGCGCTTGCCCCGCTCAACAGTCCAGCCATCGAGGCTGTGTTCACGACGTGACCCTCTTCTTCCTGCTCCAACATGATTGGTAGGAAGGCGCGGATGCCGTGTACGACGCCCCAGAAATTCACGCCAAAGGCCCACTCCCAGTCGTTCGTCGAGTGCTCCCAGATGCGCGCCTGGCGGTTGCCGAGGAAGTCGAGGTCGCCTGCGACGCCCGCGTTATTGCAAACGATGTGGACGCCGCCGTACTGGTCGACCGTCGCGCGCGCCAGATCCTCGACGGCCCCCAGGCTAGAGACGTCGGTTAGCAGGCCAGTGATCTCGAATTCTTGAGCACGCAGTTCGGCAACGGTCGCATCAAGCGCATCCGCCTCAATGTCCGCCAGCACCACCTTCATGCCCTCGCGGGCGAATCGCTCAGCAAAGGCACGCCCCATGCCGCTCGCCGCACCGGTCACCACCGCCACTTTGCCGTCGAACTCTCGCATCGAGTCTCTCCTCTTGTTCGCCCGCACTACTTCCAGCATCCGCGGGCCCCAAGACGGACCCTCGACTTAGGGCCAGGAACGCTCGGCAGCCCATACCGCGCACGAGGCGGTCAGGTTTGGCCCCTCAGTGCAGGGCGGACCAGGTACTTCTGTCCGGTCGCCCGCGCCCCGTAGCCCTGGACGGCGTCGATCGTCAGAGCGCCGGCCAGCGACACCTCGTGCGAGTAACCACTCGCGAAGGTCGTTGTGATCTCCGCGGCCACGCGCTTGCGCAGCTCTTGCATTGCCTCCGGGCCAACGCGCTCCTGGAATGGCCCGAGCAGCCAGCCACCGAGACCCCAGGCCGAACCGAAGTTTCGGTTGAAAGTTGTCACCCTGCGGTCGAGGCCGCCGTAGACATAGACCTGCTTGTGGACGTTCGAGCCGTAACGAGTGGAGGGAGGTGATGTGCGCGCAATTGCGGCTTCCATGCGCGAGAGGATGTCGCCGGCCAGCCTGCCGCCGCCCGTCGCATCGAAGCCGATCGTGGCGCCGGTGGCGATCAACGCATCGGTGAGGTCGTCAAGGAAGGTGTCCGCACTCGAATCGCAGACGTACTCCGCCCCTAGTTCGCGCAGCAGCGTCACATGCTCAGGTCGGCGAACGATGTTGACGAGGCCGATGTCATCGGCGAGGCAGACACGCTGCAGCATCTGGCCAAGGTTCGACGCGGCGGCAGTGTGTACAAGCGCCGTGTGCCCTTCAAGACGCATCGTCTCGACCATGCCGAGAACGGTCAGTGGATTGACGAAGCAGGACGCTCCCTCGATCGGCGTCACACCCTCAGGCAGTGGCAGACACTCGGCTGCCGCGATGGAGCGGTACTCGGCATACATAGCGCCGCCGCGGATCCCGACGGTGCGACCGAGAAGCGCCTGGGCCTGCGCGCCAACGCCCGCCCTCACGACGATCCCGCCAGCTTCGTTTCCTGCGGGCTGCGGCTCGTCGAGGCGTCCGGCCATAGTTTCCATCAGGTCCGCAGGAATGTCAGCCGTGATCACCGGGCGAGCTGCGTCGCCGGAGGCCCTCGTCGTGTCGAGGTCAGCGGGTCCGAACAACGCGCCTATGTCGGACGGGTTGATGGGCGCCGCCTCGATGCGGACGAGCACCTCGTCGTCGTTCGGTTCCGGGACGGGCACCTCGACGAGCGCCAGCCGGACCGTGGCGTCGCTGCGCACCGTAGATTGCAGCTGCAGCGCAGCGGTGGGGATTTTCGACATTTCACCCATCCTCATCTGTAGTGCATGCGGCGTCGGTTACCACGGAATTCGGAAGGTCAGCATCCTCGGGCGGCCCGAGTAGTTGATGGAGACTTTCGCGAAACCAGTCTTCGTGGACATTCAGTCTTGCAGCGATTCGAGATCTACTCGAGGAGTCGTCGCTTCAGCATGACGGAGTTCCAGTGCCATCGAAAAGCCACCACCGGTCAATCGCAGGCGGAATAATAAACCTTGCCGTCGCCGTTAGAAAACTGTGGTCTGTTTCGACGCTTGAGCCCGACTCGTCACGATTGCAATCAGGTAGATCATGATCACTTCGTCGATTTGCGTAGTCATCGCGTCTCCATTCGGACGCCATGACTCACTCGCGAGGCGCACGAAGACAACGAAGACCACAATCTTCTAATATGAAGATCCTCCAAGGGTCGATATGGCCGGGTCGCACCGAACGACATGCGCATCCATGCGTTATAGGTGACAGGGGAAGGTCGTGCACTGAGATGGCGCGTCCGGTTTGGGTGTTCTCGACAGCAGTCGCGCTGACGGCTCCGCTGCTGCTCGCCTTGATGGCGCTAGCGCCCGCGGGCGAGGTGGCGGGCTCATCGACCGTTCCAGCGAACGACCGTGTCGGCGTCTCTAACCTCTACCGAAATGCCATCGATGACACCGCCCCCGACCAACTCGCGGACCCCGCACGCCGCCGACCCGGTCGACCGCGATACCGGAGCGCATTCCCGCCACGCATGCCAACTCCCGCAGTTCCGTCACCAGTGTCCTCGGAGATCCGGTGCGGTCCGATCGATGGCTCCGGGGGCGGACGCCAGTTGACTGAGCTCGGCGTCTGGAAGACATCCCGCGTCGGTGGCATTTCGCTCTCCTTCAGACAGGGCTCGACGGCAGAACGCGATCTCGACGCGGTCCGGGAGATCGTAGCGAGCACTTTGTTCCTCGTCGAAGAAGTCCTCGAAACGCCATTGCTGGAAGGGCTATCAGTCATCGTGCACGAGAGCGCCGGCAGTATTGTTCAGCTAACCGGCATTCCCAGTCCCCACTTCGACGGCTACCACGTACATGTCGTCTGTGGCTGGTCGGTCAACCTGCAAGCACTGGCCCACGAGACCGTGCATGCGGTATCGCGTCTGAACTACGGGCTGCAAGCGCCTGCCTTGCTCGGCGAAGGTCTCGCCGTTTGGGCAACACCTCAGGTGTTCGAGTTGGCCAGTGAGCGTGGACTCCCGCTGTGGGACGTCACGCATGGCCCCGACGACTATTTGATGGCCCTCGACCGCCGCACACTGCCGCCAGTGCAGTCGCTGGTCGATTCCGTCGCGTTTGGCGAGGCGGATGCGCTGCTGGCATATGGGACCGCCTCGCTGGTCGTCAGCCACCTCATCGATCAACGCGGGCTAGATGAGTTCTGGTCGTTCTGGGTCGAAGGTGGCGATGTCGAGCAAGCGATCAATCGTCACTACGGCGTAACCTGGGCCGAGCTGGATGTCGAGTTTCGCTCGGCGTTTAATCTGCGACCGCCCGTCTAGCCGCCACCCTTGGACTACCTCGTCGCCGATGGCGTTCTCTGGGAGCGCGGGAGCGATTTCGATAGCATCACGTCGCAAACGAAGCTGAGCCTCGGTTTCGTCCGTGGACGTTGGTGCGGTCGGGACAGGTGTGGCTGGCGCGCCGGGAAGGATTCGAACCCTCGACCCTCGGATCCGAAGTCTGTGAGCATCACACAGCTGGTCTGATGATCACGACATCAGCAAGGTATCGAGGCCTCCCAACGCTCGAAGCGCGTCTGCAAATCGAAGAGCGGGCGAAGCAAACCGGTCTCGGCGGGTAGAGTACCGACGGACGAGTGCGACTACCGGTGCGAGGGACGAGCTGAGTGAAGTACCTGTGGGAACTGCGCCCGTACTTCCGGCAGGTGTCGGGCCAGCTCTTGATCGGCTCCCTTGGCGGCATCGTCATGAATACGGCGGTTGTGCTCCCGGCCATCCTCCTCGGACGGGCCGTCGACACTGTCGTTGACTTCGGAGACGGGGCAGCATCTCACCTGAACGTTGCGCTGGCGGCCGCCGCGTACGCCGGGGCAATGGCAGCGCACCAGGCACCGCGCATCGTCAAGCGGTTCTGGCTGATGACCGCAAACATGCGCATTCGATCGAGTCTCCGCGCCGACGCATTGCGAGGCGTGCTGGGATGGCCGATCGGTCGCCTCCAGCGGGCTCCGGTTGGTGATCTCATGGCCCGCATCAACGGCGACGTCGAGACGCTGGGAGTGGGAGTACGCGAATTCACGATCGAGACGTGGGACACGGTCCTGTTCTCCGCTTCTCTGGTCGTCGCCATGCTCCTCTTCGACAGTGGCCTGACCGCGCTCGCGCTCGCGCCCGTGGTACCTGCGATGGTGTTGGCGCACGCAACCGGGCGATGGGTCACGAGGCGCACGACGCGCTGGCGCGAAGCGAACGCTGGCCTGACGGACTCGCTGCAGGAACAACTAGCGGGCGTACGCGTGCTGCGATTGTTCGGCCGCCGAGCAGCAGCAGCGGATCGGGTGACAGCGCAATCGCAGCAGCAAGTCGATGCCGCTCTCGCCCTGGTCCGACTGCGCGATGGGCTTCGACCCACGTACACAACACTGATGACCGCCGGCGTGGTGCTGGTGGTGTGGCAGGGAGGCGAACGGGTGCTCGCGGGCGCCCTCACCACTGGGGCCTTCGTCGCCTACCTGGAGCTCTACCTGCGGTTCGTAATCCGCGCCTTCCGCGTGCCGCAGCTCGTCAATTCGATACAGAGTGGCGCCGCCGCGTACGTCCGCCTGCGTCCTCTGCTGGCCACGCCACGATCGATGGACGGCGAGCCGCCGATGGCCTCCTTCCATCAGGGACACCTCGTCGGAGCGGGTTCGGTGCCGGAACGGCCGAGCGGCGGAGGCACAGGCGCGGCGACGCTCTCGCTGGAGGGCGTCACGATGCGCTACCCGGGAGCGGAGGCTCCGACCATCGATAACCTCTCACTCGAGGTTTCCGCTGGCTCCCTCGTCGCCATTACCGGACCCGTCGGCTCGGGTAAGAGTGCTCTGGCTCAGGCACTGGTGGGGCTGTACCCACTCGACGGCGGGAGCGTGCGGGTCGGCGGCCAGAGGCTCGAGATACTGCCGTCGGTCGAACGCGCAGCTCGCATTGGGTACTTCCCGCAAGACGCCTACCTGTTCTCGGGCAGTGTTCGCGAGAACGTGCTGATGGACGATGTCCGCGCGCTCACGGCACCCGGTCTCGAGCCTGCACTGCACTCCTCCATCGCACTTGCGGCGATGGAACCTGATGTCGATGCGTGGCCGCAGGGACTGGCGACCGAGATCGGGGAACTTGGCATTCGCGTCTCCGGAGGGCAACGCCAGCGCATTGCGCTGGCGCGGGCGCTGGCGGCGCAGGCACCCCGCCGCCCTGGGCTGCTAGTGCTTGACGACCCCTTCTCGGCAGTCGATGTCGATACCGAGGTCCAGATCGTCACCGCCCTGCGCGAAGCGTTTGGTCCGGCCGCGTCTCCCGACGAGCAGGCCACGATTGTCCTCTTCTCCCATCGACTGGCCGCGTTCCCGCACGCCGACCACGTGGTCGTACTCGAGCGCGGGCGCATCGAAGAGCAAGGAACGCACTCCGAACTAGTCGCCACCGCCGGGCTGTACGCCCGCATCTACAGCGCCCAGGCGCGCGTGGAGCGGCAGACGGCCGAAGGCGAGAGCTGAGTCGATGACGGCCGCCACGCCAGAACCGCAACCGGTGGCGATCGGAACTGTCGCTGGATTACTACAGCTGACCCACGGGCGGCGGCTGCTGTTGGCGACGATCGGCGGCACCGTTCTCGTAGCTGCCGTGCTCGACCTCGTTCCCCCGTTACTGGTGCGCACGCTGATCGACGACCACTTGATCCCGGGTCGGAGCGAAGGGCTGCTGAGGTTGGCGTTCCTCTATCTCGGCGCCGTCGCCGGCGTAGGGGCACTGACGTTCGTCTTCGCCTACCTTTCAGCGATCGCCGCCCAGGGTGCGTTGCACGAGCTACGCATCCGTCTCTTCGTCCACCTCCAGCGGCTACCGGTGAGCTATCACGACACTCACCCGCTGGGCGACAGCATCAGCCGCTGCACCGCGGATATCGAGACGATCGAGCGAGTCTTCTCCACCGAGGTTGCGACCCTGATCCAAGCAGTACTACGCCTGGCATCGGTGACAGTCGCGATGTTCGTACTCAATTCCACCCTGGCCGTCGTAGCGCTACTGATCGCTTCTCCGGTGGTAGCGATCACGCGCCTGATCCAGGTGCGGGTGCGCGATGCACAGCGCGACCAACGCGTCGCAGTCGGACGTCTGAACACACATCTGCAGGAAACGCTGGGCGGTGCCGAAATCGTGCGTGCCTTCGCACGTGAAGAGGCGTTCGTCGCTCGCTTCCGCGGCGCACTCAGCGAGCAACTCTCGGCGTTCAACCGGTCGGCCGCCTTCCTCTCGATCTTCCCAACGACCATGGCAATGCTGCTTGCCGCCGCGACCGCGACACTGCTGTGGGCGGGCAGCACCGACTCGCTGCTCAGCTTTGGCGTCTCGATCGGAACGCTGGTGGCGTTCGTGCTGCTGCTGCAGCGCTTCTTCGAGCCGATCATCGCCCTCGGCGGCCAGTGGCAGACGGTGCAAGAAGCGCTCTCCGGTGCAGAGCGAGTGTTCGAGGTGCTGGCACTTCCTCCCGAACAACGGCCAATCACCGAGCGTCCAACGCCCGGCACGACCGATGCTCCCGCGATCGAGCTCGATGCCATCGTCTTCGGCTACCTACCGGCGCGACCCGTGCTGCGCGATATCTCGCTCTCCGTTCAGCCCGGCGAGCAAGTCTCGCTCGTCGGCCGCACGGGCGCCGGCAAGACGAGTGCGCTGCATCTGCTCGCGGGGCACTACGAACCGTGGTCAGGAGCCGTGCGCGTTGCTGGCGTCGACCCTCGTGCATTGGCAGAGGAACAGCGACGATCAGTCGTGGGTGTGGTGCCACAACAGGTACAGCTCTTCAGCGGAACGGTGCGCGACAACCTCGCGCTGAACGACGACTCCGTCGAAGATGAAGCAATATTCCGCGCAACGCGGATCGCCGGCGTCGACGCGCTGATCCGCTCACTGACTGATGGGTACGCCACGCAGCTTGTCGGTGGCGGTGGCGGTCAGGGTGCGAGGCTCTCCGCCGGGCAACGCCAACTGCTGGCACTCGCGCGCGCTCTCGTGCGGCGACCGCCGGTGCTGTTACTCGACGAAGCAACCTCGGCGGTGGACGGTGCCAGCGACGCCGCCTTCCGCAGAGCCCTGCGAGCAGAGGTGCGAGCCCGGGGCATGGCTGTACTCTCCGTCTCTCACCGCCTCTCCACCACTCGCGAAGCCGATCGCGTTGTGTTGTTAGAGGCCGGGGAAATCATCGAACAGGGCGCTCCGGAACAGCTCGTGAGAGATGGCGGGCGCTTCGCAGCCTTGCTGGAACTGGAAGAGGCTGGCTGGGACTGGCGAGAAACTGAAGTGACGACCGACTGAGGAGAATCCCCATGGTGTTGAGAGACGCGGACATCTACTTCCAGCCCGACGCCACGGACCCGGTACTTGCGGACGACCTGGTGCTCTCGCTGGTGCGACGGCACGTCCCCGCTGCGCGTGCTGTAACCGGTATCGACGAGACGGGCGGCGAAGCGCGGGTCTACGAGATCGACGACGACGTAATCTTCAAGACACAGCGACCGCACCGCGCTCGCGACCGGACGAGTCTGAAGAAGGAAGTCTTCTTCCTCGGGCAACTCGCCTCCGACGCGGAGGTCTCGGTACCAAAGGTACTCGGGTACGGACGCGAGAGCGAGCACATCGAATACACCTGCATGACGCGCATGCCCGGCGTCGCCTTGCGCTCCGTCGACTGCGAAGGTGAGACCCGACGGCAGGTATTTCGGGCAGTCGGTCAGATGTTGCGGCGCATCCACTCGCTACCGCAGCAGCCCTTCGTCGAGAACGAGCTCCTTCCGGGCGATCGTGCAGCTGGCGACGTCCGCAGGCGGTTCGAGGCGCTGTACGCGAACGCCGTTCGATCGATTGGCGAACAAGACGGGTCTTGGCCGCTCCGCGAGACACCGGAAGCGCTCGCACAGCGCGTGCTCGCTGCTTTCCCCGAGTCGGACGATCGCGTCGCGCTTCACTCGAACCCAACTGCGGTACATATTTTTGTCGACGGTGAGAGCTGCGCGTTCGAAGGCCTGATCGACTTCGGAGACGCCTACATCAGCCACCCGGCCTTCGACCTGCGCCAGCGAGGAGCGTTCGCAGACCGCGCGGACGTGCTGAAGGGCTACACCGCAGACGAGCCAGTGAGCGACCAGTTCATGGCCACGTGGCGCGCGGTGATGGTGCTTACGACGATGACCGCAATCCCCGCGCTCCGTCCGGAGCATCGCGGCGCGGCCGAGCAGACATTGCGGGACTTGCTGAACGCGATCTAAGCAGGATGATCGCAGTTCTGTTCTAGCCGCCATCCGGGTGGCAAATCGAAACTCTCTTCCGGGCGCAACCTCCCATCTCATTCCTTCAAGGAACAGCGAAAATTGGCAAGGCAGAATTGCGCACGCCGCGCTATAGCACGCGCCCGTGAAGACTTGCAGATTCTGGGTCGGATGCTCTTATCCCACGAATCTATTGATCTGAGATTCTGGAATCTGAGCGTGCTCGCCGCCGCCGCGAGTGATACTGCGCCTCAGTAAGACACTGTTGCTAAGATGCCGCTGTAATCGCAACTACTACTCGCACCGCGTCTGGGACTCTCAAGTGGCAACGAACCCTGGTGCGCCTGTCCTGATCAGCATCGATCTCGGCACAACTCGTCTGAAAGTCGTGGCCTTCGACGCTGGCGGCACGTTGCTCGCTCAAGAAGCGGTTCGCAATCGCGAACATCACGACAATCACCTCGCGTGGCAGGATCCGAACGAATGGTGGGCGGACACCTGCGAGCTGATACAGCGCCTGCTCAGCCGTCCTGAACTCGAAGAACGCGACATCTCCGGTCTCTCGCTGTCCGGCCGCGGCGGTGCGGCAGTATTTGTCGATCGCGAAGGCAAAGCGCTCTCTCCCTCCTGGTCCGACCGACGGCACGCCTCAGAACTGGCTGCCCTCGCGGCATGGCGCACTGGCGAAGCCCATCTCTCGAACTACGGCATGGCGCTGATCGCGAAGCTCACTTGGCTACGGCACAACGACCCACTCACAGCAGAGCAAGTCGCACACGCCATGTATGCGAAGGACTTCATCCTCTTCCGGCTAACCGGTGCAGTGATCACCGATCCAACATCGGGACCTGACGCACCGCTGTGGGACAGCACCGCACTCGCGCACGCCAGTGTCGATAGTGCCGTGCTGCCCACCGTCGCGATGCCGTGGGAACTTGCCGGCGAAGTGAGTGCTGACGCGGCTCGGCAATGCGGTCTGCCCGCGGGAACACCTGTCGCCACCGGTGCGCACGATGGCATTTGCGCAAACGTGGGCGCTGGTGCTGGCGCCGTCGGCACCGTCGCGATCACCGTAGGCACGCACGCCGTGGTGCGTGCCGTGATGGCGGAGCAGCCGGAGGACGCGTACCGCTTCTACGGTATGCCCCCCGACCGCGAGATCATCGGCGGGAACGCGGTGATGGCTGGCCGCGGCGCAGACTGGTTCATCGACGGTTGGCTCGGACACACGTCGAGCGAGCAGCGCGCCGACACACTCGCCGAGATGGACTCCGAGGCTGCGAGCGTGAGGGTTGGTGCCGGCGGCGTACTCTTTCTGCCGTTCTTGCAGGGCCAGGTCGCCCCGGAAGCGCGCCCCGACGCGGCGGCCTCTTTCGCCGGACTACGCAGCGATCATGGTCGCGCCGAGATGTACCGCGCGGTACTCGAGGGTGGTGCGTTCGCAATTCGCGGCATCTTCGAACAGGTGCGACATTGGTGCGGTGACCCCTCGCTCGTACGTTTCACCGGGAGCGGTGCGCGCAGCGCCATCTGGCGTCAGATCATCGTCGATTCCCTGCGCTGGCCGGTGGAGTCGACAGATGCAGCTGCCGAAGGTCGAGGCGCGGCGATCTACCTGGCGACGGCGCTCAGATACCATCCCAACGTTGACGCAGCGGAGGTCGCAATGGTGCCTCAGGCCACGCTGATCGAGCCGGACAGCGCAGCAGCTGATCTCTACGACTCAATCTATGCCCGCTGGATTCGACTCTCCGACGCGATGCGCCCCCTGGACGAAGAAACGAGCACGACACTGTGACGTCCACTTTGATCCAAGGTGGCACGTTGATCGACGTGGAAGCCCGGTCGTCCGCGGCTGGCGATATTCTGATCCGCGACGGCTTGGTCGCCGCCATCGGCGACGTACCGGAGAGAGAGGCACAGGCTGCGGACGAACGCTTTGATGCCACCGGTAGCTATGTCTCACCCGGCTGGATCGACATCCATGCGCACCTCTACAACCACGGCCTCTTCACCACCAGCAGGCTCGATGCAGATCGTGTCGGACTCGGCCAGGGAGTGACCTGCCTCGTCGACGCGGGATCTTCTGGCGCCGTGTCGATCGACGCCTTCCCGCGGGTCGTACTCGAGACGCAACGCACGCCCGTCTTTGGACTTGTGAACGTCGGATCGCCCGGCCTGCCGAATCTCGGCGGAGGGCATTCGTCCCGTCCTGAACTGGTGTCTCTAGGATCAACCGTCGAAGCGGCAGAACGACACGCCGGGTGGGTGCGAGGGATCAAGGTGCAGGCTTCCTCAAGCCACGCCGGGATGTTCGGCATCGAGGCGGTGAAGATCGCCCGCAAGGCTGCAGATCTCACGGCGCTCCCGGTGATGGCGCACATCGGAAATGCGCCGCCCGTACTGGACGAAACCCTATCGCTACTGCGGGCGGGCGATATCGTGACCCACGCCTATCACGGCAAGATCGGTGGAGCACTGTCGCGACACGGCGAAGCGCTGCCCGCACTGCGCGATGCCGTCGAACGAGGGGTAATCGTCGACATTGGCCACGGGCGCTCATCGTTCTCCTTCGCGACCTGCGAGCAGGCGCTGGCAGAGGGGCTGCCCGTGCACACGATCAGTACCGACATCCACCGCGGGAACATCGATCGCTACGTAGTCTCACTCGCCCGCACCATGTCGAAGCTAATGTTGCTCGGACTATCGCTGGAGGAGGTCGTCAGCGCCGTCACGGTCACACCTGCGCAGGCCCTGCGGCTCGACCGCGACGGCCACGGCACACTCGCGGTCGGCCGATCTGCACATATCACGATCTTCCGGATTCGCGACGAGCCAATCGAACTAGAGGATTCAACCGGCGAGACGCGCACGGCCGAGCAGTGGCTCGATCCCCTCGCTGCGTTCTCGCGCGGTGAGCGCTTCGACCGCGACTTGCCGATCTAGCGAGACAGCGGCGGAGCGAGCGAGGCCGGACCGTAAGCTATGACGATGGATATCTACGAGCGCATCGGCGTCACCACCGTGATCAACGCCGCGGGGAAGCTCACAGCCCTCGGCGGGACGGCGCAGCACGAGGAAGTCGCGGCCGCGCAGTTCTCGGCCGCCCGCGGTCACGTTGATCTTCCGACACTGCGGCAGCGGGCTGCGGAACTGGTGGCGAAAGCAACCGGCGCCGAGGCAGCCAGCATCACAACGGGTGCGGCAGCCGGCATCGTCGTGGGCGTCGCCGCGGTGATCGCGGGGACAGACCAGCGCCTAGTCGCACTGCTACCCGAGAGCGAGGGGCTGCGCAATCGCGTCCTGATCCAAGCCGGCCACTGGGTGAACTTTGGGGCGCCCATCGAGCAGATGGTGCGGCTGGGCGGTGGCGTCCCGCATCTCGTTGGCAACGTCAACAACGTATCGACGGAGGTGCTCGAACAGACGATTCGCGAGAGCCAGCCCGCCGCACTGCTCTACGTACAATCGCATCACGCCGTGCAAGAGCGGATGGTGCCGCTGGAGCGCTGCATAGAGCTGGCCCATGCCAACGACGTACCGGTGATCGCCGATGCCGCAGCCGAGCAGGACCTCGCCCGCTACATCGCTGCGGGCGTCGATCTCGTCACCTACTCGGGTGGCAAGGCCTTTGGCGGTCCCACGGTCGGCTTCATCACTGGGCGTCGCGAATTGATCGAAGCGTGCGAGGCCCAGACACATGGAATCGCCAGGCCGATGAAGGTCGGCAAAGAACAGATCGCCGCGCTCGTGGTGGCACTTGAGCGCTACGCGACCCGCGACACAGGTGCCGAACAGGAACGTGAGCGACGCGTCAACGCCGTCGTGCTCAACGCGATCGACGGGATCGACACCGTCGATGTCTCACTGCGCCTCGACGAGGCCGGGCGTCCGATCGAGCGCGTGGCGATCTCGGCGCGTGACGGCGCCTTCGACGTTCGGGAACTGGTGGACTTCCTCGCCGATGGTGCGCCGAGCATCCGAACGCGAAATCATCATCTCGATGCGGGAATCGTGGCCATCGACCCTCGCGAAGTGAGCGAGAAGCAGGCTGACGTGATCGCGGATCGACTGACGGAGTTCTTCCGCCGGTAGGCCTCAGGCCAAGACCAGGATCGTCAGTCCGCCGCCCACGACGACATGGGTCGAGAATGGGTCGGAATTGTCGATGCGGATGAACATCGACGGGCTGCTGGGTACCGGTTTCAAATACGAAACAGTGGCGCGCCGGGAAGGATTCGAACCCTCGACCCTCAGATCCGAAGTCTGATGCTCTATCCACTGAGCTACCGGCGCGTGCAAGAGATTTAGATTCGGATTAGCCGTTTCGTCCCGCTGCGGTGCCAGACTTCGCACCGTT
>PVBE012912962.1_pt1 | contig 20616 bp, 20 predicted proteins | sample 1631181 | NCBI WGS metagenome assembly PVBE01 (sample SAMN08397723, study PRJNA350692) | Marine metagenome, whole genome shotgun sequencing project. | isolation source: water | place: Pacific Ocean | collected 2012-04 | reverse complement strand
CAGATCGCCCTGGCGCTGGGTTGTTCACTGACCGATTTGATCGACGAGCGCTCGCAGAAGACGACCGTGGTTCGCTCCGACGAGAGGCGGGCACTGCTCGATCCCGAGAGCGGGATCGAGCGCTATGGTCTTTCGTCGGAGCTGGCTCGGCGGGAGCTGGAGATGGCCTGGTATGTCATCCCACCCGGTCAGACGACGGGTGAGATGGCGCCCAACCGCCCGGGTCTGATCGAGCATGTCACGGTGCTCAGGGGACGGCTGGACCTGCGGGTGGGCGGGCAGCTTTACGAACTGGGTCCGCGGGACACCGTGACCTATGGTCCGCAGAGCGCGACCGAATATCAGAATTCTGGGGACGAGTTGCTCGAGTTCATCCTGCTCTGCGATTCGAGCCGAGCCCGGTGAAGCGGATCCAGGTGATCGATTCCCACACCGAGGGCGAGCCGACCCGGGTCGTCGTCGGCGGGCAGCCAGATCTGGGCTCCGGGACCGCTTTGCAGCGGCTCGAGTTGTTTCGAGAGAATTTCGATTGGTACCGTGCTGCAGTTGTCGAGGAGCCTCGTGGCTGGGAGGCGCTGGTCGGGGCGTTGCTGCTCGATCCGGTCAATCCGCAAGCGGTGGCGCAGGTGATCTTCTTCAACAATGTCGGCCCCCTCTGGATGTGTGTCCACGGGACCCTGGGGGTCGGGGCGACGCTGGTCCACCTGGGGCGGATCGGGCCGGGAGAACATCTCCTGGAAACTCCGGCGGGTGAGGTTACCTTGAGGCTGGATCAGGATGGATCACTGGCCGTGCGCAATGTCTTGAGCTACCGGCTGGCGCAGGATGTGTCGGTTCGGACCCAGGCCCACGGCCTGGTCACCGGAGACATTGCCTGGGGCGGCAACTGGTTCTTCTTGATCTCCGAGCACGGTCAGCAGATCGGCCTGAGCAACCTGGAGGCGCTGACCGACTACGCCTGGGATGTTCGCCAGTCGCTGGCTCGTACGGGGATCACCGGTGCGGAGGGCGAGGAGATCGACCACGTCGAGTTGTTCGGGGCGCCCAGGCGCGCCGACGCAGACAGCCTCAACTTCGTGCTCTGTCCGGGGAAGGCCTACGATCGCTCTCCTTGTGGAACCGGGACAAGCGCAAAGCTAGCCTGCTTGGCGGCCGACGGGAAGCTGAACGTGGGGCAGGTCTGGCGCCAGGAGAGCGTGATCGGCAGCTGCTTCGACGGGATGATCGAGCAGTGCGCGGAGGGCGTGATCCCGACCATCAGCGGCCGGGCCTATGTTACAGCCGAGTCGACGCTGCTGGTGGATTCCGAGGATCCTTACCGCCACGGGATAGGTCGATGACGACCGATCTGGCGATCGTGGGGGCCGGAATTGTCGGCGCAGCTTGTGCGCTCGAGCTGACCCGAGCTGGTCTTTCGGTCGCGATCGTCGAGTCGAGACAGATCGGCGGCGGTGTCACCGCCGCCGGAATGGGGCACGTCGTCGCGCTGGACAGGCTGAGTCGCTACTCCCGGTCATTGTGGCAGCGCCTGGCCCCCGAACTGCCGGCCGAGGCTGAGTGGTCTCGCTGTGGGACACTGTGGGTTGCCGAGAAACCGGGACAGCTGGAGACTCGCGATCTGACGGGGGAGGTGCTGGACGCTGCGGCGCTTCGGCAAGCGGAACCCGAGCTGGCCCACGATTTGGTCGGCGCGATTCGAGTCGCGGAGGACGCGGTGCTCTACCCTTCGGCTGCGGCGCGCTGGATGGTCGAGCGCTCGGGCGCCGCGATGCATTACGGGCTAGTCAGCAGAATGGACTCCCGGGGAGTGGTGCTGGATGATGGACGAGTAATTGCCGCAGGACAGGTTCTCGACGCCACGGCCTTCGGTTTGCTGGCTCCACTGCCGATCGTACCTCGGAAGGGGCATTTGCTGATCACGGTCCGCCATCCCGACTTTTGCCGACATCAACTGGTCGAGCTGGGCTACATGGCCAGTGCACATGGACGGCAGGACTGCTCGGTGGCCTTCAACCTGCAGCCCAGGGTGACCGGTCAGCTGCTGCTCGGCTCCTCGCGCCAGTTGGGCGTCACCGATCCGCAGGTCGAGCCCGCGATCTTGCGCCGGATGATTAAGCGCGCCGAGCGGTTCGTGCCGCGTCTGGGAAGCCTGACGGCGCTGCGGAGCTGGACCGGGTTTCGTCCCTGCACCCAGGACGGCCAGCCCTTGATCGGGAGGCTTTCCGATCGGCTGTTGGTGGCGGCGGGTCACGAGGGGCTGGGTGTCACGACCGCGACTGGAACGGCACGCCTGCTTGCCGATATACTGCTCGATCGCCCCTCCGAGATCGATCGAACGCCTTATGCGCCCCAACGACTGATGGCTCATGTCTGAGGTGCAGATCACCATCGACGGCCAGCCCTGCTGTGTGAGTCGAGGTGTCACGGTCGCCGCGGCGCTGCTCAACCATGGGGGCTGGGCCTTCAGCCGTTCGATCGACGGCGCTCCTCGGGGACCGATCTGCGGCATGGGGATCTGCTTCGAGTGTCGTGTTTCGATCGACGGTCAACCGGCACAGCGTTCCTGTCAGCGGTTGTGTCGGGACGGGATGGAGGTCCTGACCGATGCATGACGTGTTGGTCGTCGGCGGTGGGGCAGCGGGGCGTGCGGCGGCACGTGCTGCGGCTGAAGCGGGTGTCTCGGTCGGGCTGGTCGACGCATCACCGTGGACGGGCGGCCAGGTTTGGCGGGAGGAGCCACTCCCCGATGGGGTCCGCCACTACGCGGAGACGACGGTCTTTTCAGGGAAACCTGGGCGGCTGTCTGTCGAGGGGCCGGCCGGTCCGCTGGAGCTGTCTCATGCAGCACTTGTACTGGCTACCGGGGCACGCGAGTTGTTTCTGCCGTTTTGCGGTTGGACCTTGCCCGGTGTTACGGGTGTGGTCGGCTTGCAGTCGCTGGTCAAGTCCGGCTGGGACATCCGGGGTAAGCGAGTGCTGATTGCCGGCAGTGGGCCATTGCTGCTGGCTGTCGCAGCGACCCTACGGGAGCGGGGGGGGCAAGTCGTTGCACTGGTCGAGCAGGCGCCCTACGGCCGGGTGGCGTGCTTGGGCCTGCGCAGGCTACGGCAGGCTATCCCGCTGCTTGCGCGGTTGCGCGGAGTTCCACGACGCTACGCTGACTGGCCGGTCGCGGCGCACCTGGTTGAGGGTGGTGGCCTGCGGGTCCAGCTTCGCGACGAGTCACTGACCTGCGATCTGCTGGCCTGCGGATTTGGTCTTGTGCCGGAGATGCGGCTGGCCCGGCTCCTCGGCTGTGCGGCGACCCGAGAGGGTGTGACGGTCGCTGCGCACCAGCGCACCAGCCTGTCCCAGATCTTCTGTGCCGGTGAGGCCAGCGGTGTGGGGGGGCGCCAGCTGGCCCGGCTGGAGGGTCGGGTCGCCGGTTTGGCTGCCGCCGGCCGCATTCCGGGAGCCCGCTTGATTCGCCAGCGTGACCGCGAGAGGACCCTGGCTGGCAGGTTGGCCGCCGCGTTTGCGCTGGATCCGGCCCTGCGTGAAGTGCCCGGTGACGACACGATTGTCTGTCGCTGCGAAGACGTGAGTCTAGAAATGGTCAAGAACAAGCGCAGCTTTCGCGAGGCCAAGCTGCTCGAGCGCTGCGGTATGGGGCCTTGCCAGGGCCGGATCTGTGCACCGGCGCTGGAGTACCTGCTGGGCTGGCCCCTCGAGCAGCCCCGGCCACCGCTTTTTCCTGTCTCGATTTCCACACTTAGCGAGGTGATCTGATGAGCCAGATGAGTTGGACCGGCGTGCTGCCGGCCATCACCACTCCCTTTGACGAGGCAGGGCAGGTCGATCTGCCGTTTCTCTCGCGCCATGCATCCTGGCTGGTCGAGAACGGTTGCATGGGGATCATTGCCCTCGGCTCGCTGGGAGAGGGGGCGACTCTTTCTGCGGAGGAGAAGACCCAGATACTCGCCTGTTGTGTGGAGGCGGTGGGGGATCGGGTGCCGGTCGTCGCCGGGGTCGCATCGCCGTCCACCCGTGAGGCGGTCGCCTTGGCGCACGACGCACACCAGGTAGGCTGCCGCGGCTTGATGGTGTTGCCGCCTTATGTACACCAGGGGAGTTGGCGTGAAATTCGCGTCCACCTCGAAGCGGTTATCGGTGCAACGGGGCTGTCCTGCATGCTCTACAACAACCCGTCGGCCTATGGTACCGATCTGTTGCCAGAGCAGGTCGCCGAGCTGGCCGAATGCCATGACAACCTGCACGCGGTAAAGGAGTCGAGTGGCGATGCGCGCCGGATCACCGCGATCGCGGCGCTCGACTGCGGGGTGTCGGTCCTCGCCGGGCTCGACGACGTCGTTGTCGAGGGGGTTCATGCCGGGGCCCAGGGCTGGGTCGCCGGGTTGGTCAATGCCCTTCCCCGGGAGTCGGTTCAGCTGTTCGAGCTGGCGCGGGAGGGCCGACGAGAAGACACGACGGCGCTCTATCGCTGGTTCCTGCCCCTGTTGCGGATGGACACGGTGCCCGAGTTTGTCCAGCTGATCAAGCTCGTGCAACAGGAGGTCGGCATGGGCAGCGAGCGCGTACGCCCGCCACGCTTGCCGCTGATCGGAATCGTCAGGGAACAGGCTCTGAAGACCATTGGCCACGTACTGGGAGTTCGGACATGAGCTTTACGGATGCCACACCCCAGGAGATCGATGCCGCGATGGTCCGTGCGGCCTCGGCGCACGAACTCCTGCTGGGGCTCGAACGTGTCAAGCGCGCCGACCTGCTGGACGCGATCGCGATCGAGATCGAGGGACTCGGTGACACTTTGCTAGAGGCCGCGGCCGAAGAAACCGCTCTGGGTATGGCGCGGCTGACCGGAGAACGCGGCCGCACCGTCGGTCAGCTGCGCTTGCTGGCCGGGGCGGTTCGCGACGGATCCTGCCTGGAGCAACGCGTCGACGGGGAGATCCGTCAGATGCTGCGTCCGATCGGTCCGGTGGTGATCTTCGGTGCGAGCAACTTCCCGCTGGCCTTCTCGGTGGCCGGCGGAGATACCGCCTCAGCGCTGGCGGCCGGCTGTCCGGTGGTCTGCAAGGCTCATCCGTTCCATCCGCGCACCTCGCAGCTGGTGGGAGACGCCATTGGCCGAGCAGCTGCGTCGAGCGGTATGCCGAACGGGACGTTTTCCCTGCTACACGGCGCGGGCCATGCCGTGGGACTTTCGCTGGTCGAACACCCGTTGGCTCGCGCGGTCGGTTTCACGGGGTCGCTGGCCGGCGGCCGAGCGATATTCGACGCAGCCTGCGCCCGGCCCGACCCGATTCCAGTCTTTGCCGAGATGGGTAGCACCAATCCGAGCTTTCTGATGCCGGATCGCCTGGCGGGCAACGCGGAGGATCTGGCCTCTGGCTTCTGTCAGTCGATGACACTCGGGGTCGGGCAGTTTTGTACCAATCCCGGTCTGATCTTCGGCCAGGCCGGCCCGGACCTGGACCGCTTCGGCTCTCGCCTGGAACAGCTGGTCAAGGAGGCGCCGGATGGCACAATGTTGCACGACGGGATCCAGGCTGCGTACGGCGGCGGACTGGAGCGGCTGGCCGGAATTGACGGTGTGACCGTGTGCGGTCGGCCGCAGGCCCAGGGGCAGGCCACGCCGGCGTTACTGGTGACCGACGGAACCACCTTTCTGGCCAATCCGGATTTGACCGAGGAACTGTTTGGTCCGTCCAGTCTGCTGATCCACTGCGACTCTCGAGAGCAACTGCTCGAGGCGACCCGGTCGCTGCCGGGGCAGCTGTCGGCCTGCATTCACGCCGAACCGACCGATGTGGTGGAGGATCTGATCCGGGTGCTGGAACTCAAGGCCGGGCGCCTGGTCTACAACGATTTCCCAACCGGTGTGGCCGTAGGACCCGCCATGCATCACGGAGGACCGTATCCAGCCACGACCGACAGTCGCAGCACCTCGGTCGGCACGCTGGCCATCCGTCGTTTCGGGCGTCCTGTGTGTTATCAAGGGTTCCCCGAGGAGCGGTTGCCCGTGGAGTTGAGATGAAGCAGCTGACCGCGATCGACTGCCATGCGGCGGGCGAGCCCTTGCGGGTGATCACGGGAGGTTACCCCGAACTGGATGGCCAGACCATGCTGGATCGGCGGGCCTTCGCGCGGGAACACCACGACGCTTTTCGGCGGGCGCTGATCTGGGAGCCTCGTGGCCACGCGGATATGTATGGCTGCGTGCTGACCGGGCCCGCGTCATCCGATGGAGACCTGGGGGTCTTGTTCCTGCACAACGAGGGGTACAGTACGATGTGCGGGCACGGGATCATCGGCCTGGTGACGGTGGGGATCGAGCATGGCCTGATCGACGCACGGGCGGAGCTTCTCATCGACACACCCGCAGGACGGGTCACCGCCCGTCCCCGATTGGTCGGAGGTCGTGTGGCGTCGGTATCGTTCGTCAACGTGGCGTCCTTCCTGCTTCGGGAGGATCTTCGCATCGGGGATCTGCGGTGCGACGTTGCCTTTGGCGGAGCGTTCTACGCCTACGTCGAGAGCACCGGACTCCGGCCCGAGCGCTATCGCGAGTTGATCGAGGAGGGAATGCGGATCAAGCGCGCCGTGGCCGACTCGTTTCGGATCGTACATCCGTGCGGAGACGAGGGCCTCAATTTCCTCTACGGAACGATTCTTGTCGAGCCGCTCGATGGGCCGATCCACAGCCGCAACGTCTGCATATTTGCCGAAGGAGAACTGGATCGCTCGCCGACCGGCACCGGGGTCAGCGGTCGAGCCGCGATTCATCATGCGAGGGGCGAACTGGCGGTCGGGACGACGATCACGATCGAGAGCTTGATCGGCACGACGTTCGACGTGCGCATTCTCGATACGGTCCCGGTGGGCGATCTGCTCGGCGTGATCCCCGAGGTGACCGGTTCCGCGTTCGTCACGGGGTTGCACGAGTTTCTGATCGACCCCGAGGATCCCCTGGGTGAAGGGTTCTTTCTGCGCTGAGGCAGCGCGAAGACGCACGTCACATCCGTCGGTCTCCCGGCACCCGAGCGTCAGGCGAAGCGCACGGATTGCCACATCATCCAGGCCATCGTCCCGATCGCGGACGCCAGCCGGGGCCATGAGTGGCTAAACAGGTACATCAGAAAACGCGGGGACCCGTAGACGAATACGTAGAGCAAAACAAGTGCTGGCAGCGCCACCTTCTGGGTCGGATGGCGCATCGTCACGAAGGTGAACACCAGCATCATGTTCAGGTCGCAGGCCAGCGTCCAGAGTGTCTCGGCACGTGTGGCTGCCCACGAATCGTCGTCCTCGGCGCGTGGTCTCGAATGCATCAGGGCCCAGCCCAGCATGCTCGGGTAGGCCAGGGCCAGCAGCAAGGGGAGTATGATCAGCGGCGCGAGCCAGGGGTGGGTGAAGATCGTCACCCGGTCCACGTCGAGATACTCCTCCCAGCCGCTCAGTTCGATCAGCATGCTTGCGACGATCAGTGCGTAGATCACGGCGGACATCATCAGCACCAGCTTGACGTACGGGTGGACCCCGTCAGGGTCCACCTCGAGCATCTCGAGCCGCATGAGCAGCCAGACCACGTAGAGCAGGAACACGAAGCCGCCGCCGAAGACGAGCAGGTTGATCGGGTGGGGGTGCTCGATCAGGTAGGCGATGCCTGCGCCGGCGAACCAGAAGATCACGCAGCTGAGGATGTCTGCCCCCAGAACCCAGCGCTCCCTGGGATGCATCAGCGCCAGGGCACCACGATCAGTGTTGGGGTCGTGCGAGAAGGCAGCAGGGCGGGGCCAGCGATGTCCTGCCCGGGCAGGTCCACGCGGGCGACCACGACCCGTTTGCTCTCCAGTCGTCTCGCGGCGAGCAGGAAGCGCAGGGTTCGCGAAGGGTTGGGACTCTCCGGAAATAGCGTCTCGGCCAGCTCCTCCAGCGTGACGCGCTGTCCACGCGAGGGGTCGAGCGAGAGCGCCCCGCCCGGCTCGAGGTCTCCCAGCAGTCGCCAGCTCCCGTCCATCGTGACGGCGACCGCGCGCAGACTGTTTCTGCGAGACGCGTTGAGAAGATGAGTCGCAAGGCCACTCGGGCGGGTCAGCCGGAGGGGGCCGACGCCGCCATATGGCTCCGTGGTGGCCAGCAGTCGAGACGCGCCTCGTTTCAGCGACAGGGGCACGGTCCAGCTCTGGTCATCAGCTACGAGTGTGCTCGGGCCCCCGCCGAGCAGTCGGGGAGGCTCCCCATCCGGTAGCCGGACGGTTGCGGAGACGGGCCGCAGAGCCGACAGACGGATCCAGCGCTGCAGGGCACCTGCATGTTGGTCGGTGGCCAATTCGAGCAGGCCGATGCTCTGGACACACACGCGGCCAGCCGGCACGTGGTGGGCCACGATGTAGTAACTGCCAGTGGCGGACAGGGCGCAGGTCACGGTCACGGCCCAGAGTCGCGGTCTTTGGGCCAGACTGATGGCCAGCGTGAGGCTGAACAACAAGATGCCAAGCAGTCCCCAGATCAGCCGGTGTGCGAGTCGCGGTATGTTCAATTCGTGTCCCGCCGGAGGGTAGAATCGCCCCGCATCCAGTTCGCCGCCTGGACTGGTCGGTCGCCGATGGCCGTCGAGCAACCGGTGCTCGATCAGCGCCCAGAGCCGTTTGCTACCCTCGCCTGGTAGCTTGGAGTGGAGCAGGTTCTCGCGACAGAGCAGACCTCGGCCGCAGCCATGCATGAACTCGGTGAGCCATTTCTCAAACCAGCTGGAGGTCGGTTCTTCGAGCGGCCAGTCGCGGAGGTTGACGGGTGCGCTGCCGAGTAGCGGCTCGATCCAGGCGAGCCGACCTGCTGGGAGGTTGCTGACGATCAGGCCCCCGCCCAGGGCGAACCAGTCCGCCAGGGCTCGCGCCTGTGCCTTCGAGGGATCGAGCTTGCCGGCGTTGGTCGCCACGATCAGTAGATCGAAGGCTGCCAGACCAGCTGCTCGATCGGGCAGGTTACGGATTTCGACGACGTGTAGGTCGCCCTGATCCAGTGGGTTGGTCAGCTGCTGGAGATACCCCAGTTGCCCTGGCCCGGGCCCCAGGACACCTACCAGTCGGTCGATTGGCCAGATCTTTCTGCCGACTTGGCGCCATTGCTGCGAGGCGATCTGGGTGCCGTTGCGGCGCAGGCTGACCCGCGCCTTCAGCTCGGCGCGTCGCGCGATCGGATAGAACCAGTAGCGCCTCGCTGCGCCCGGCCCGAGTGTGACGCTGCGTCTCAGTGTCGCGCGCCCCCAGTTCAGCTCGAGCGCACCCTCGAAGCCAGCCTGGCCTCCGTGCACTTGAACCACGAGCGGATACTGGATCTCGGGCCGGAAGTAGGCACCGATCAGGCTATCGATCCGTTCGATGCGTGGCTCGGCCATCGCCGTCTGGCTGCCGAGGAGCAACAGCAACAGCGCGAGGTGGGGTCTCATCGGCGCCTCGCTCCGAGCAACCCACCTGCACCCAGTGCGAGCAGGATCAGGGGGGCATTCAGCGACTGCGAAGATTCGGCCCATGCCAGCCGCTCCAGCGGACTGAGCGAGCTCATCAAGCGAACGGTGCCCAGGAGTTCGAGCCCCGCAAAGTCGACGATCGGCGGTAGCAGACAGATTGTCAGCAGGATCACCAGGTAGTGGGCTCCTGCTCGCTCGGTGAATCGCTTCAGCAGGGCCAGCAGGCCGCTGGCCGCAACCCAGCAGGCCAGGATCCATAGGCAGCAGATGAACGCTGTTCGCGCCTCGGCGAAGGCCAGCCGGCTGCCGGTCAGCAGTGGAGGTGCGAAAATGGCCAGTGACAGTGCGCCGGCGGTCAGCCAGTCTCTGGGTGAGTCAGGGCCGACCCAGAGGGGCAGCAGAATCGACCAGCCGAGCGCAGTGAACAACATGACCGAGAGATGCTGTGTCGGCGAGATGATCGGGGCCCAATCAGGGAGCGTCGAGAATGCCAGGCTGGTCGCCAACCCCGCTACCCCGACCGCGGCGGCGCCCACCAGGGCCAGGCGCATCGGACGTTGGGGGGTTGGAATGTCAGTCACCCGCTGCCGCCAGCTGTGCCGCCTTGATGCGCTCCGCCAGGTAGTCTCGTGTCCCGGTCAGGAACAGCAGCAGCGGAGCATAGATCGCCGAGAGCCGATAGGCCAGGCTGCGGCCAGCCTCCAGGTCCGTCGTGCCGCTGAGAGCTACCACGCCGACTGGCAGGGCCAGCAGCGTGACGGCTCCCACGGTACCGGTCAGCCAGGCCAGCCAGCGACTCGTGCTTGAGCCCAGGAGCGAGAGCAAGCCGAGCAGCGCGGCGCCAGCGATCGATCCGGCATAGAGTTCTGGAAGCCACTTGACCAGGCGGTCGGAGGTGAGGCCAAACAACGCCTCGGGATTGCTGCCGAGGGCCACCTGCATCGTGTCCTTCACCAGCAGTTGCCGATGGCAGACCAGAAAGGTGCCGACGAGTGCGCAAAAGGCCAGTCCGGCGAGGCAGCTGGTCGTCCGCGCCCCGCCGTCGTCCGAGGCATGGCAGCGGTTCTGCGCGCTGGCCAGCATCAGCAGCACCAGCGTGATCGCACAGAACCCATATCCGAGAAGTTGAGCCGGCGGAATCATGGCGGGCAACCGCAACGATTGGGCAAGCTGATCCGAATGTGTCGCCAGGTGACCGAAGGTCAGCACCATCATCGCGGCGCCCACCGCTGCGACCATCGCGCCTCGCGCCGAGCGGAGCGGCAATAGCGCGCCGAACAAGGCCAGTGCCGCGCCCAGCGGCATCAGCAGGCGTGCCATCTCGAGCAGGTCGATCATCTTGGCTTGTCGCGCACTGTGAAGAAGGGTATCGAGTGCGGCCCGCTGCCCCTGGATTGGAACGATCAGCCCGAGCAGTACGAGCCCCAGCAGGCCCAGCATAACCCGGGAAAAGACCGTCGCGCTTCGGCTCACGTTGCCTGCGAGTGTCGACATGTCGGGCGGCACCGCTCCCGCATCTCCACCGCCCGGCTGATCTCTGGGCATTTTGAGTATTCGATTGCACTGGGGGCAACGAAAGCGAGCCAGACCCGGCTCGATACTGAGCAATGCGCCACAGTTGCAGCGAACCTTCATCATGATGCGAGCGTCTCTCAGGGGACTTGCCGAACAGAGCTTATGTCTGTTTCTTGATCAGCATAACAGTATCGGTCTTCAGCTCACCGAGAGTCAAATTTTCGTCGGCGAACAGCTGACGATAGTGCAGGATCCGCTGGATGCCTCGATGAAACGCGGCCACGACATCAGGATCGAAGTGCTGGCCCGTCTGCTGGTCGATGATCTGAAGAGCTTTTTCCAGCTCGAAGGCAGGCTTGTAACAGCGCTTGCTGGTCAGCGCGTCGAACACGTCCGCCAGTGCACAGATACGACCCCGGAGTGGGATCTTTTCGCCCGCGATACCCCTCGGATAGCCGGTCCCGTCCCATTTTTCATGATGGGACGCTGCAATCTCGCGTGAGACCTGCAGGATCGGCGCGTTAGAGATCGATAGGATCTGCTCGCCATAGAGCGTGTGCTTCTGCATCTCGGCATACTCTTCATCGGTCAGCTTGCCCGGTTTGAGCAGGATCGAGTCAGGGACGCCGATCTTGCCCACATCGTGCATCGGACTGGCGAACAGCAGCGCCTCGCACTCCTCTGGCGGTAGGCCGAACTCCTCCGCGATCACCATCGCGTAGTGGCTCATTCGGTGGAGATGGGCCGCGGTGTCATGGTCGCGGAACTCCGCCGCGACCGAGAGGGTGACGATCGTGTCCCGATAAGCCTTCTTCAGCTGATCGGTCAGCTTGGCATTGCGCATCGCGACGGCAGCCTGGCTGGCCAGCGAGTGAACCAGATTCTCCCAGCGTTTGTCGAAGGGCACGACGTCCTGGTCCTCTCGGGCATTGATCAGCTGCAGCACTCCCTCCACTTTGCCCTCGGGATCTGTCATCGGCACGAGCAGCATCGAGCGCGTTCGGTAGTCGTTCGCCTGGTCGAAATCCTTGTTGTAGGTGTATGGCAGGTCCGACGGGATCTCGTAGGCATCGGCAATATTGAGCACCTCGCCGGTGATGCCGACATAACCCGAGAGACGGTCCTTCGAGAGCTCGATCACTCGCGAGGAGAGAGCCTGGTTCACCCCGAAATGGCCCTTTCGCTGGAACAAGACCTCGTTCTGCATGATGACGAAATGCAGACCATCTTCCTCGATGAGGTAGAGGCTACCAGCCTCTGCGTTGCAGAACTCCCGCGCTTCCTTGACGATGCGGTTGAGCAGGTCGTCGAGATTGTTCTCGTTGGACAGCGCGATGCCGATGCTGTTGAGCCGTAACAGCAGTTGTTCGACGTTTTCAGGCGTCAATTGAGTGCTCCGCAGATTGCACCATGTACGACAGCATGACGGGCGGACCGGCCAACGGTTTTATTGCCGAACTCAGCCTGGGATGCCCGTCGGGCCGATTCCTCACCCGGTCGGGACCCCTTTGATCGGCGGCTTCACGGTATTTATCGGCCATGGTGTGCATTGCTCGCCTATAGATCTTGCCCGTTGCATGACGCCGGCGAGCCTCGAGACGGCCCAAAACGTCTTGCGCTAGGCCCACGTGAATTATCGGACAGCGCCTTGTTTGGGTCAACCCCAGGCGTTGACTTTCGGGCGGATGCCGTATATGTTGACCAGCCTTTCTAACCGCTGCTTGACCAGGCCAATTTTGCCGTGAGCACAGCCACCCGAAGAAAGCCGGAATGGCTCAAGGTACGCGCACCTGGCGGGCCCAGCTTCGTGCGGATTAGGCAGTTACTACGCCGCAACGGTTTGCACACGGTCTGCGAGGAGGCACGTTGTCCCAACATGGGGGAGTGCTGGGCGGGCGGGACCGCCACCTTCATGTTGATGGGAGACGTCTGTACGCGCGGCTGCCGGTTCTGTGCGGTTACCAGCGGTGATCCCGGTGGGCTGCTGGATCGTGATGAGCCGGCCAAGGTGGCGCGCAGCGTGGCGGACCTGGGTTTGCGCTATGTCGTGCTCACCTCCGTGGACCGAGACGACCTGCCGGACGGTGGAGCGGAGCATTTCGCTGTGACCGTCGAAGAGATCCGAGCGCTCGACGATGCCCCGCTGGTCGAGACGCTGGTTCCGGACTTTCAGGGAAGCGAAGCGGCGATCCGCCGGCTGCTCGATGCGGGGCCGGATGTGTATGCCCAAAACCAGGAGACGGTACGTCGGTTGACCCGCACCGTGCGCGATGTGCGGTCCGACTACGACCTGACGCTCGAGGTGCTGTCGCGGGTCAAGCAGATCTCACCCGCGACCTACACCAAGACCTCGCTGATGCTCGGTCTGGGGGAGCGTCCCGAGGAAATCGATCAGACGATGCGCGATCTACGGACGGTGGATTGCGATGTCCTCACCTTGGGTCAGTACCTGCAGCCGACGGTCCGGCATCATCCGGTGGATCGCTATGTCACCCCGGAGGAGTTCGACCGCTGGGCCGAGCGGGGTCGGGCTCTCGGTTTTCGTTATGTGGCCAGCGGCCCGCTGGTGCGTAGTTCGTATCGCGCAGGCGAGTTTCATCTTCAGCAGATCATCCAGAAAAATGCCTGATACCGACAAGATCAAACGTGCGCTTCTCCTCACCCGCCTGGTCGATGAGGCGGCCTGCGCCTGTCTGGAAGCGGGTGAAATCCCGTTCTACCTCTCGGTAGCCGGGCACGAGGCTGCGGCAGTGGGCGGGGCCGCCGGACTCTCGGCGGCCGACTGGGTCTTTCCCGGGTTCCATCAACTGGGTGTGGCCGTGTGGCGCGGTGTTCCACTCGAGCGGCTGGCCGGACGTGTTCTGGGCACCGCTGTAGATCCAGGCCTGGGGCGAGAGCTCCCCGGCTTCCAGTTCTCGCGCCAGGCTCGTATCGCCCCGGCCACTCCGAATCTCGGGGCCCATCTGCTGCAGGCCTATGGCGTGGCGCTGGGGATCAGGATGCGTGGTGCCAGCGAGGTGGTGCTGGCCTATGCGGGTAGCGCCTCGGAGGCGACCAGCGCTTTTGCCCAGGCGGTTCGCAGAGCCCGCGAGGAGACCCTACCGATGATCGTGCTGGTGGAGGGCTCCGGGGGGGCCAGGTCAGCCACGGACATCGCCGACAGAGTGGCGCGGGTAGCCGAGACCGCCCGCGGCGGCGGAGGGCTGCAGATCCTCAGGTTCAAGCAGTCCAAGAAGGCCCTCGATCAGCTGGGCCAGGAGGACGCCTGTCGTGCACTGGTCGAGGAGGCGTTTGCGGCGGCCCGGCAGGCGGGTCCGGTGGAGCCGAGCCGAGTATTCGACGAGGTCCTCGAACTGGGCAACCCGACTCTCGAGCGTCAGGCGCGTTGGTTCACCCGGCAGGAGGCGCGTGATGACAGATAGCTGGGACACCGCCCGGTCGATCCGGGAAGCGTTGATTGCCGAGATGCAGGCCGACCATTCTGTCGTTCTGCTCGGTGAGCAGTTTTCGACTGGTGGCTTGTTTGGCGTCACTGCAGGACTGGCCGGGGAGTTCGAGGGACGTCTGTTCCAGGTGCCCTACGACGAAGGGACTCTGGTCGGTGCAGCCGTCGGGATGGCGATCAGCGGACTGCGGCCGGTCTGTGAGTTGCTGCTGGCTGATCACCTGGCCCTCGCGCATCAGCAGATCGCGGGAGAACTGGCCAATCTGCGTTACGTCACGGGCGGGGAGTTCACGGCACCGGTCGTGATTCGCGTGCCGGTCGGGCGTGGAACGCGGGGGGGGCCGCGCCAGTCCCTCTCGCCGGAGGCGATCTTCGCGAATCAGCCGGGTCTGGTTATCGTCGCACCGTCCACGCCGCTGGAGGCCTATGGCCTGCTACGGGCCGCCATTCGCTCCGACGATCCGGTGTTGTTTCTCGAGTCCAAGGGGTTGTACCACGTCGGCGGACCGGCGCCCGACAGCCGCAATGGGTTGATTGCCCTGGGCCGGGCGAATATCGCACGCAGCGGACATCACTGCTCGTTGTTCACCTGGGGCGCTACACTGCGCCCCTGTCTGGCGGCGGCGGATTATGCGGCGGGCGACGGGTTGTCGGTCGAGGTGGTGGATCTGCGTACGCTGGTCCCGCTGGATCAGCAGACGATACTCAACTCGGCTGCCCGCACGGGACGTGCGGTGGTCGTTCACGAAGGGCCGCGGACTGGCGGCTTCGGCGCGGAGGTGGCGGCGCTGATTGGCGAAGGAGCCTTGGAGTATCTGCAGGCCCCGGTATTGCGCGTGGGTGCGGTCGACGCGCCGGTGGCCTGGCAGGGAGAAGATCATGGAGCGGTGGACGCGCGTAAGGTGCTCGAAGCGATTCGCGCGACCGTTTTCTATTAGCGAGGCATTGATGGTAACGATCGAATACGAACTGCCAGAGATTGGTGAAGGCGTCACCGAGGCAGAGATCCTCAAGTGGCTGGTGGCGGTGGGGGACACCATTGTCGAGAATCAGCCGCTGGTCGAGGTGATGACCGACAAGGCGACAGTAGAGATCCCCGCGGATGTGAGCGGCGTCGTTCAGGAGCTGCGATTCAAAGAGGGGGATGTCGTTCCGATCGGTGGGGTGCTGATCATCCTGGATGCGGGAGGGGGCGACGCGCCTCCATCGAAGAAAAAGAAAAAGGAGCAAGCTCCGACCTCGCAGAAGGAGACGGTTCCCACGCAGTCGCGGGCACCGGAGCCCACGCGGTCGTCAGCCTCTGCGTCTAGCTCTGCGGGGCCATCGGTCGCGGCTTCCGAGCCTCCGCCCGCAGTGCCTGTTCCGGTCATGTCGCCGGTCAGCGAGGTGGGGCCTCGCCTCGCTGTCGCAGCACCTCCTCCTCGGGGAGCGGATGGCACACCAATACTGGCTGCCCCCGCCACTCGCAAATTGGCTCGCGAACTGGGCGTCGAGTTGGCCTGTGTCCCGGGCTCCGGGCAGGCAGGCCGAGTCACGCCAGATGATGTGACCAGCTTTGCTCAGCAGCAACAGCAGCAGCGAGGTCCGGCCCCGGCCGCGCGGCCGGCAGTACCGATGGTCAGGCCGGCACCGCTGGCGGCCTGTGCCGGAACGACCCGCGACGTCGAGGTGCGGCCGTTGCGCGGGTTGCGCCGTAAGATCGCAGAGGCAATGACACGGTCCAAGTCGACCGCGGCACACTTCAGCTATGTCGACGAGGTGGATGTGACCGAACTGGTCTCGGTGCGGCGGCAGCTCAAGCCGATCAGCGAGGAACGTGGGGTCAAGCTCTCCTACCTGCCTTTCATCATCAAGGCGGTGGTCAAGGGGCTCAAGGCCTACCCGATTCTCAACGCGTCGCTGCTGGACGAGCAGGGTGAAATACATATCAAGAAGTACTACAACATCGGCATCGCGGCGGCGACCGACTCCGGGCTGATCGTGCCAGTGGTCAAGGACGTTGACCGGCGCTCGATTCTGGAGCTGGCCAGTGAAATCCAGCGGGTTTCGATGGACGCTCGCGAGGGCAAGACCCGGATGGAGGACGTGCAGGACGGCACGTTCACCATCACCTCGGCGGGTAACATCGGCGGGTTGTTCGCCACGCCGATCATCAATCATCCCGAGGTGGCGATCCTCGGCGTGCACGTGATCAAGAAGCGACCGGTGGTTGACGATGCCGGGCAGATCGTCGTGCGGGAGATGATGTACCTCTCGATCTCGCTCGACCACCGCGTGGTCGACGGGGCGGAGTGCTCATTATTCATGAACACCGTGATCGGGGCGCTTCAATCTCCCGCTGCACTGCTGATCGAGGGCTCTTGATGGTGGATCGCCAGGCGGACGCGGTAGTGATCGGTTCGGGGCCGGGTGGTTACGTGGCCGCGATTCGGTTGGCCCAACTGGGAAAGAAGACGATCGTCGTCGAGCGGGACAAGCTGGGCGGGGTCTGCCTCAACTGGGGCTGTATTCCCTCGAAGGCGCTGATCCACGCGGGCCATCTGGTGCAACAGATGCGCCAGGCCAAAACCCTTGGAATCGGCGGGGTTGGCGAGATCACGGTCGACCTGAGGAAGCTCGTCGGCTGGAAAGACCAGGCGGTCGACCGGCTGACTGGCGGAGTGGCCCATCTGCTGGCGGGCAACAAGGTGGAGGTGGTCCACGGCGAGGCTCGGTTGCGCGACGCCCGGACCGTCGAGGTCGGGGAGGAGACGATCGAAGCCGGTGGCATCATCCTCGCGACCGGCAGCACGCCGATCGAGCTTCCCGGTTTCGAGTTTGATGGGAAGCAGGTGCTGAGCAGTCGCCAGATCCTCTCGCTAGAGGAGATCCCCGAGCGACTGGCGATCATCGGCGGTGGTGTGATCGGTCTCGAATTGGGGATGTTCTTCCAGAAGCTGGGAACCCAGTTGACCGTCATCGAGCTGCTCGACCAGCTATTGCCGGGGACCGACCCCGAGCTGGTCAAGGTGGTCACCCGCACGCTCAAGAAGGCCAAGACGAAAATCCACCTGAACAGCAAGGCGACTGGTCTGACCCGCGGCGCCGACGGCGTGACCCTGGATATCGTGACTCCGAAGGGGGAACAGGCGGTCGAGGTGGATGCGGTGCTGGTCTGCGTCGGCCGGCGCCCCAACAGCGCTGGTCTGGGACTCGAGGCGGCCGGTGTGATGCTGGATCAGCGAGGGTACGTCCAGGTCAACCAGCGTCTCGAAACGACCGCGCCTGGGATTTTCGCCATCGGCGACTTGAATGGTGCCCCGTTCCTGGCGCACAAGGCGAGCAAGGAAGGCGTCATCGCAGCCGAGGCGCTTTGTGGCAAGCGGGTCACCTGGGAGGTGCGAGCCATGCCGGGCGCGATCTTCACCGACCCCGAGATCGCCACCGTCGGCCTGACCGAAGAGCAGGCCAGCGACGCGGGCTACGAGCCTACGGTCGGGCGCTTTCCCTTCGCCGCCAGTGGCCGGGCCCTCTCGACGGGCGAGACCGCCGGCTTCGTCAAGATCGTCGGGGACGCCAAGACCGGGCTGTTGCTCGGCTGCGGGATCGTCGGGGCGGACGCCTCGAACCTGATCGGCGAGGTTGCGCTGGCCATCGAGTTGGGCGCCCGCGTCGAGGACGTCGCGCTCACGGTGCACGCCCATCCGACGCTGCCCGAGTGCATCATGGAGGCCTGCGAGGACAACCTGGGTCACGCGATCCACGTGCTCTCGAAGTGAGCCCGAACGGTGAACTCAGATTGCGTGGCGGTTTCCGCCCACGGACAACCATGAGCGCTGGACACACCGGGACTTCTATCGGGGAGAAAAGACCCGCCCGGGAGTAAGTGGCCTGCAGAAAAGACCCACCCGGGAGTGAGTAGCCTGAAAAAAGACCCGCCCGGGCGCTGACTCGATCCGACCGACCGGTTACCATTCGTATGGATGGAACAGGTCCTGGTCAACCTGCTGATTGTCTCTGGCGTCATCTTCCTGGCGTTGGTCTGGGTCTACCTGCGCTTGATGATCGACCGAACGCGCGGCGTCGGGGTGCGGATGTTCTTCATCCTGGGCCTGTTCAGCATGCTTGGGCTGCTTTGTCTGATCAATCTGCACGCAAACGCCAGGATCTTGTTTCACGCCGATCAGTTGATCTGCGCTCAGCGGCTGGAGCAGCTCCACACCCTGCTCGAACAGTGCCAGGTGCTCAACCGCGGCCGCTACCCGGAGAAGCTGGACCAGCTGAGGCAGGTTCCGGATTTTCGCTGGGCCTATCTGGCCTGTCCGCACACCGGGAAGCCGTATGTCTACAAGGTCGTGCAGCGCTGGCCTCGGGGCCAGGCCACCTTGGTTTACGAGATAAGCGATCGGGTCCCCCACACATCGGCCGATACCTGGCTGAACAACCAGGCGGGACGGCATCGGTCGTTCAACGGCAAGGTTTCGTGGGAGGAGGAAAAAGACCTCCGGTAGGAAGGCGAGTCAGGCGTGGCGATCTGCGTCTCCGCGGAGGGCTAGAGGATCAGCATCGCATCGCCATAACTGTAGAAGCGGAAGCCAGCCTCCCGGGCGTGGGCGTATGCGCGAAGGACCAGTTCCCGGCCTGCCAGAGAACTGATCAGCATCAGCAGTGTGCTCTTCGGCAGGTGGAAGTTGGTCAGCAGGGCGTCGGTCAGCAGCGGCTTGTGGGGTGGATGCAAGAACAGCCGGGTCATGCCAGAGGCAGCCTGAAAGGGGTGGGACTGCTCCCTGGCAATTGTCTCCAGCACGCGACAACTCGTCGTTCCAACCGCGATGACTCGGCGCCCCTCGGCCCGGGCGGCGTTGATCTTTTCCGCAGTAGCCCGGGGGAAGGTGTAGGCTTCGGCGTGCATCGGGTGGTCCGTAATCCGCTCGGTCTTGACCGGCAGGAACGTGCCGAGTCCGACGGTGAGGCTGACCGATGCGGTCTGTATGCCGCCCTCGGCGAGACGATCGAAGATCTCCCGCGTGAAGTGCAAGCCAGCGGTGGGGGCAGCCACCGCGCCAGGCGCGCTGGCGTAGATCGTCTGGTACCGAGCCAGATCCTCCGCACGGTGGGGGTCGGATGCCGTCCGCTTGATGTAGGGAGGCAACGGTGCCCGCCCGATGCCGGCCAAGCTCTCCCAGCCCCCGGGTAGGCCTGAGACCAGATAGAGGCCCTCGATTCGCTCGACCACGGTCAACTCCAGCACCCCACCCTCGATCGAGATCCGCTCGCCCGGCCGGAGCTTTCGCGCGGCTCGTGCCATGGCGCTCCAGCGGTCCTCCCCTGCTGGGGCGAGCAGCAGCAACTCCACCTTTCCTCCGGTAGGCCGGGTCCCGTACAGCCGAGCTGGGGCCACGAGGGCGTCGTTGAGGACAAGCAGGTCCCCCGACTGTAGCAAGCTGGGCAGTTCGGCGAATGACTTCTCGGTCCAGCTCCCCCTCTTGCGGGAGAGGATCAACAGGCGAGACGCATCCCTTTTGTCAGTAGGATGTTGTGCAATTGACGAGGGGTCCAGGTCGAAGTCGTAGGCCGAGAGGTCCTGGTCGCACATGGCTGGGCAGGATGCCACACTCACCCCGGCCTGGCAAATCCACTTTTATTTCTGGCCTGGGCGGAACTTTTGTCGGAATCTCCTCGTTCCTTTCACAGGGGGAGATAGTCCATTCCCTTGCTCAATCAACCCATGCAGGCTTAGAAGAGGGGATTCCATTGAGTGACCAGGTCATTCTCGGGCTCTATTTTGGTGTGCTCGGGATGCTGTCGATCTTCGGTATGCATCGCTATCTGATGCTGTACCTGTACTACAAGTACAGCCATTGTACGCCCCGAGTGACGGAACGGTTTCCGCAGGGTCGTATGCCGCGCGTGACGGTTCAGTTGCCGATCTTCAACGAGATGTATGTCGTCGAGCGACTGGTCGACGCCGTCTGCAAGCTGGAGTATCCGCGGGACAGGCTGCAGATTCAGGTGCTGGACGATTCCACCGACGAGACGACCGAGATCGCCAAGGCGAAGGTGCTCGAGTACGAGGCCCGTGGTTTTGACATCGAGTTGATCCATCGCGACAACCGTCAGGGCTTCAAGGCCGGTGCGCTGGACGAGGCGATGGCCTACGCCACCGGCGAGTTCATTGCCATCTTCGACGCCGATTTCGTCCCCT
>PVBE012334842.1_pt1 | contig 20616 bp, 17 predicted proteins | sample 1631181 | NCBI WGS metagenome assembly PVBE01 (sample SAMN08397723, study PRJNA350692) | Marine metagenome, whole genome shotgun sequencing project. | isolation source: water | place: Pacific Ocean | collected 2012-04 | reverse complement strand
CTGCAAGCTAAAGCTCAGATAGCCTTCGAACCCCAGCTCGTGGGGGCCGTCGGTGCCAGCCTGTTTGCCCGGGATATCCTGGCCAAAGAGTTGGGCTTGGGGGTTGGGCCGGCCAAGGGAAAGAACTTCGCAAATGCCAATATCATGGGTCCGTGTCTGGTGACCGCTGACGAGATTGATGCCGATAATGTCAGGATGGTGGCCAGGATAAACGGGGAGGTCTGGTCTGAAGGCAACAGCAAGGACATGCATTTCAAGTTTTCAGAGTTGATTGAATACCTGACCATGGATGAGCCGATTTACCCCGGGGAGTTTATAGCCTCGGGCACCGTTGGCTTCGGCTGTTGCCTAGAGCTTGGCAAATGGATTAAGCCCGGCGATGTTGTGGAGTTAGAGGTCGAGGGCATCGGCGTACTCAGGAACACTGTGATGGACAAGGCCTGACCGCTTGGGGTGCTTCGTAAGGGGTGAACAGACAGCCAGACTGTTTTCTGATTGGGAGTTATGCCCCGGATTAGCCCGGCTTAATTCACGGTGATGGCCTCGCGCTCCATCACGATGATGATGCCCGATGCGAAAACCCTCTGGATTGAGGCCCTCAGAGGCGAGGGAACAAGGCCTACAGGCTGGGTCTTCACGCAGAACAAGGTGGTGGCCGTGAGGTAGGGACAAACGCGGCAGTATTAGCAGCAAAGCATCCTTTAGCCGTCCTCACTCTCCCATGTGCCTTGCTACAGCGGGTGATGTTAGAATGAATTTCTTGTGAGCAGTCCAGATGGTCAGATAACCTCAACCCATCGCTGGGCAGCGCTGAGCGTGGTGTGTGTGGGTGTCACTATCACCACACTCGACCTGGGTATGACCACTATCGGCTATCCGGCCATTAGCGCCGCCCTGGGCGCAGACCTGTCTGAGGTGGTGTGGGTAGGAATCGGCTATTTCTTGGTAAGCGCCGGGCTACTGTTCTTCATGGGCTGGCTGGGAGATACCCTGGGCCGACGCAAGGTCTATGTGTGGGGAATGGTGTTGATAGCAGTAGCACTGGGGCTGTCTGCGCTGGCGGATAATATCTTCCAGCTTATCTGCTTCAGACTGGTTATGGCGGTCGGGGTGGCCATGGCACAGGCTAATGCCACTGCTATAGTGGTGGAGGCCTTTCCGGTGGGGGAGCGGGGCCGGGGGCTGGGAATCCTGGGTGGGGTGCAGGGGGCTGGGCTGGCAGCTGGGCCCCTAGCGGGGGGATACCTTCTGGCATCCTTGGGCTGGCCCGCCCTCTTTTATATCCGCATCCCCCTGGCCATGACGGCCGCCCTGCTGGCATGGGCTACCCTACACCCCACCCCCCGCCAGGGAATGGCGAGGCCGGATATCTTGGGGTCTGTCAGCCTGTTTATGGGCTTTGGGGGGCTGTTGGTGACGGTGAACCGAGTGGGGAAAATGGGTGTGGACTCCCTTTTGGTTTGGGCGCCAGCGGCGGTGGCACTGGTCTTACTAGCTGTCTTCCCTCTAGTTGAGCGGAGGGCGTCACAGCCGGTGCTCAACCCCACCCTGTTCTCCAACCGGAGTTTCATCTTGGCCCAGGGTGGATTTCTGTTCCACTTCGCCAGTTGGGGGGTAATGATGTTCCTCACCCCCTTCTATTTGGTGGAAGGGTTGGGCTACTCCTCACAGACGGCCGGACTGCTGTTTGCCCTTTTTCCCGGTATGCGGGTGGTGCTGGCACCCCTCGCTGGTTCGCTGAGTGACCGTATAGGAGTGAAGATTCCGTGCTCCGTGGGGCTTCTGATTATGGCCGTCGGTCTGGGGTGGTTGAGCCGGCTTGGGCCAGGCCCGGATACAGCCCAGGTGGCCGCCGCCTTTGCTGTGGCTGGAGTAGGCTCTGCCTTGTTCGACCCCGTGGGCATCCGTGCCATTATGGAATCGGTGCCGCGCTCTCTGACGGGCACCGCCTCGGCCTCGGTGCCGGCGGCCCGGCAGCTTGGTGGCTCCGTCGGTGGCGCCCTGGGTGGGGCTATCCTGGCCGCCCAGGGGTCGGCACTGGGGACTGCGGCGGTGGTGGCAGGGTTCAGCACCGCTGTTATCATAGCTACAGCAATGGTCATGCTGGGCATGGCCGCCTGCCTGCTGCGCACTAAGGCTGGAGGGCTTCAAGAGAATGCATAGAGCAACCGGAACTCAAATCCCGGCAGGGTGTGTGGGGGGAACAAATACTGCTTGACGCCGGGGGTAGCCCGGCTATAATGGGAAGCACTGTGAACGAGAATATGCTCTCCCCCTACCGGGCGCTGGACCTTACCGACTCTTCCGGTTTTCTCTGTGGCAAAATTCTCTCCGACCTAGGGGCCGAGGTCATCAAGGTGGAGCCGTCGGGCGGAGACCCCTCACGCCTCACCCCACCTTTCCTGGGGGAGCATCCCGACCCGGATCGGAGTCTCTATTGGTTCACGTACAACCTGGGCAAGAAGGGCATTACCCTGGATTTGGAATCTCCGGAGGGGCGTAGACTTTTCCTAAGCCTTGTGGAGAAGTCCGACTGGGTGATTGAGTCCTCTCCCCCCGGATACATGGAGAGGTTGGGGCTTGGCTATCAGGAACTATCCCGGGTCAACCCCGGAATTGTGCTTACCTCCATCACTCCATTCGGACAGGACGGCCCCTACCAAGACTATAAAGGCTCAGACCTGGTTGCCATTGCCCTGGGGGGCTATATGTTCCTGTGCGGGGAGCCCGGACGTCCCCCGGTGAGGGTGAGCTTCCCGCAGGCCTGCCTGCATGGCTCTGGGGAGGCGGCAGTTGGCTCCATGATAGCCTTTTACGACCGCCAGAACACCGGTGAAGGGCAGTGGGTGGATGTCTCCATACATGCCAGCATGGTACCAGTGTCTATGAATGCGCCACCCTGGTGGCAACTAAGGAATGTTATCGTACGTCGCCAGGGGACCTGTCGTGCGGGCCTCAGCTCCGGGGCGGTGCAGCGCCAGACTTGGCCCTGTAAGGACGGCTTTGTCACCTTCATCGTCATCGCCGGTACCGCCGGTGCTAACACCAACCGTGGGTTGGTGGCTTGGATGGACGAGGAGGCCCTGGCCGACGACTTCATCAAGGGAATTGACTGGGACAGCCTTGATATGTCCACCTTGACCCAGGAGATGCATCATGCCATTGAGCAGCGCATCGGCCGCTTCTTTAAGTCCCACACACCGTGGGAACTATACGAAGAGGCCATGTCCCGGCGCATAATGCTCTATCCCGTGGCCACCATACCCGATATCGCCAGTAGCCCGCAGCTTGAGTCCCGGGGCTTCTGGGCCGAGGTGCCCCACCCCGAGTTGGGCCGCAGTATCACCTATCCCACCCCCATCATCCGTGACAGCCAAGTTCCCTTCCCGATGGGGCGTCGCGCCCCGTTGGTGGGTGAGGACAACGACGAGATATACGGGGGATTACTGGGTCTTTCATCCGCCGAAATCGACAGTCTTCGCCGGACTGGGGTGATATGACTCGCCAGGTGTTCGAAAGTCTCAAGGTGGCCGATTTCACCTGGGCGGTGGTGGGCCCCATGATGTCCCGCTACCTGTCCAACCACGGGGCCACTGTGGTAAAGCTGGAGACGGCCACTCGCCCGGATGTGGTGCGCACCACCCCCCCTTTCAAGGGGGCCCATACGCACCGAGACCAGAGCGGCTACTTCTCCATGTTCAACTCCGGCAAACGCAGTCTCACCGTCAACTTGTCCCAGCCGAAAGGTCGGGAGGTAGCTCACCGCCTGGTGATGTGGTCGGATGTGGTACTGGTCAGCTTCGCCCCCGGGGTGATGGCGCGCTGGGGACTGGACTACGAGAGCGTGTGCCGAGACAGGCCGGACATCATCATGATTAGCACCACCAACTTGGGCATGACCGGTCCGCATGCCTCCAGCGCCGGCTTCGGTACTCAGCTTGTCGCACTGGCCGGGTTCTCGCACCTTACCGGATGGCCCGATGGAGAGCCCAACCAGCCCTACGGGGCCTATACTGATGTAGTAGCCCCTCGCTTCGGTGCTGCCTCCATCATCGCTGCCCTGGACCACAGACGGCGTACCGGAAAGGGCCGGCACATCGATCTATCTCAGCTTGAGGCTGGAGTCCATTTCCTGGCCCCTCTGCTGGTGGACTACTTCACAACGGGGCGGGAGGCCATACGCTCCGGAAACCTTGACCCCGTTGCCGCCCCTCACGGGGCCTTCCCCTGCCGGGGGGAGGATCGGTGGCTGGCCATAGCCTGCTCTACACAGGAGGAGTGGCATTCCCTGTGCCAGGTGATGGGGCTCCAGAAGATGGCCGAAGACCCTCGCTTCACCACCCTTGAGGCTCGCAAGCTGAACGAGGGAGAGCTGGGCGACATGGTTGCCAGGTGGAGCCAGACACAGGAGGCCGATGTGGCTATGGGCCTGTTGCAGCAGGCGGGCGTGCCCGCCGGTGTGGTGCAGGATAGTAGGGATGTCTCAAACGACCCCCAGCTCACCCACCGGGGGTACTGGGTAGAGCTGGAGCACCCCGAGATGGGCCGGCATCGCTATCCCGCACCGGCCTTCACCCTTTCACGCACCCCGGCTCAGCTACACCCCTCACCGTGTCTGGGAGAGCACAACGAGTTCGTGTGCCGTGAACTCTTGGGCCTTTCCGAGGAGGAGTATATACAGCTACTGGTGGAGGGCGTTCTGGAATAGCATTCTTCCTCAGCCTACCACTCTGCGTACCGGGGCAAAAGAGGTGGTCCGATTGGAAAGAAGGAAAAGGGATAGGAGAGGCGGCAGGCCTGTTCATCCCTTGGGGGGTCTGGGGGGCTCCTGCCCTCCAGATAAATAAACAGAGGGTTAGGATGGCCGGAAGAAAAGAGTTTGCTAAGCAAACGTCTACCTCATAGTTGAAACCCTTGGGGGCTTGATGTACAATGTCATGCCAGCATGGGGACGAAGTTAAGCAAAGCTGCTAGGGTCAGGCCCTTCGGGGCCTGTGGCCGTTTTCGCCCTTCGGCTCATGACTCAAACCGGGTCACTGGGAATATCAACCTTTTCCCCTCTCTGGCACTGGGCCTACTGCTGCTGCCGGGCCTCTTGCAGCGTAAGCTGCAAGAGGCCAACTTACGCTAACTTCATCACCATATATCTCGTATTAGCCCTTTTAGAAATCCTTTATCCGCGGGCTATTCTAATCGGTCCCAAATTTTGGTAAAACAAGGAGTGGATGGAGTGTACCCCTTTATATCTGAGGAGCAGAAGATGACAGTGGCCAGCATCAGGGAGTTCGTGGCCAAAGAGGTGATCCCCGTGGCACCAACCTTAGAGGCCCGCAACGAATACCCGTGGACGTTGGTGGACAGATTCAAGGAGATGGGCCTGTTCGGCTGCATCATCCCCCAGGAGTACGGCGGCCTGGGGATGGGCTTTGCCACATATGCCTTGGTGGTGGAGGAGGTAGCAGCAGGCTGGATGAGCCTGGTGGGCCTGTTCAACACGCACCTCATCATGGCCTACATCGTAGTGAACCATGGCACCTTGGAGCAGAAACGGAATCTGCTGCCGGCCATGGCCCGAGGGGAGAAACGGGGGGGCCTGGCCCTGACCGAACCCGATACCGGCAGCGATGTTCAGGCCATCCGCACCACCGCCACCCGCCAGGACGGCCACTATGCCCTGACCGGCAGCAAAATGTTTCTCACCAACGGCCGCAACGGCAACACCTTCGCCCTGCTGGCCCGGACCGACCCCAACGCCACCCCTGCTCACCGCGGCCTAAGTTGCTTTATAGTAGAGAAAGGGCCTGGATTTGTGGTAGGTTCCGACGCCGATAAGATGGGTTACCGCAGCATTGACACCTGTCAGATATTCCTGGAGGAGATGCCCGTGGCGGCTTCCACCCTGGTGGGGGGCAAGGAAGGCCGGGGGTTCAGACAGGTGATGGACGGGCTGGAGGTGGGCCGCATTAATGTGGCCGCCCGCGCGGTAGGGGTGGCCCGGGCCGCCCACGAAGCCTCAGTTATGTACGCCCAGCAACGGCACACCTTCGGCAAGCCTATTGCGGAGCACCAGTCCATCCAGATACGGCTGGCCGATATGGCCGTAAACTTGGAGGCCGCCAGACTGCTGACCCACGCCGCTGCAACCCGCAAGGACATGGGCGAGCCCTGTGGCCTCGAGGCGGCCATGGCCAAGCTGTTCGCTAGCGAGACTTCCCTTAACGGTACCATGGAGGCTATGCGGATTCACGGGGGCTACGGCTTTACCAAAGACCTCCCCATAGAGCGTCTTTATCGGGATGCTCCCTTGATGGTCATAGGCGAGGGCACCAATGAAATCCAGCGCCTGTTGATAGCCCGCAAAGTGCTGGAGCGCCACCGAGTTTCACAATAACTTATCTATCCACCTACACAAGAGATGCAGAATACCATGAGACAAAGGCATGGCGGGTTACCCTGGTAGTGCTACCGGCGGCAGTGATGAGAGCGGACTGATAGAGCGACCGGGGCACTAGTACCGGTGCAACGGCCTTCGCTACCAGCTACCGGTGGTGGTGTTCTGTCTTTACCGCTTGGAGTAGGGCGCCCGCCGAGAAGATGTAGTGGCCCCGGTTGGTGCCAGCAAGGCAGATATTCCCGTCAGCCCAGAGGCCGAGGCTGGTCAGGAGGCTTTTCAGAAACTCTGCGCCTCTTGCCAACCGTGGGGGGGGAGGCCGGCCTGGTCCCGTCGCTGGTGGGCTTGGACCAGGTGTCACTCGGTACTGTGGCATGGGAGTGTGTAGGGTCTATGCCAGCCTATAACACCTACCACCTGAATGACCGGGAACTTGAGGCGATGTGCGTTTACCTGCTGGCCCTGGTTGGCGGGCCTGTCACCCCTGCCAAGGAGCCCACTGCCACGCCGGCCGCAGATGAACCTCTCGCAGTTCCCCACCCCCTGAAAGGCAAAGAGCAGTGCCTGGGGTGCCACGCCTCCGGAAGTCCCGCCTTCCCCCAGGTAGCGACCCACAAGGGCAGAACGAGCGATATGTGCACCCTCTGCCACTCCTCAAAGGATTAGGTCAGGGATGAAACGGGCCTGCTTAGGGTGCCTTTTGTTTTCCGGGTAGAGCCACGGTGGCCCAAGCGGTGGAGACGGTCTCTCCCTTCTGGTTCTCGCCGTATAGCTCGCAGTCTACTAGCAGCATATCACCGTCCCGGCGCTTCTCGGTCGCCCTGCCCTTGAGCCACAGGGTGTCTGCCAGGTAGTGGGGCCGACGTAGCTGCACCCGCAGCCGTTTGAGAAAGCCATCATCACCCATCCAGTTGGTGAGAAGATGGGAGAACCAGGAGATGCGCTGGTTGCCGAAATCAAAGCCGCCTCCCACCCCCAGGGCCTGGGCGAATGCCTCGTCCCAATGCCACCGCATCAGGAAATCGGGTATTCCCGTATCGGGGTCGGCCACGAACGCCTTGGGGTGTTTCCGCCGGTAAGCCAGGGCTACGCCGCTGGCCCGGAAGAAGGGTGCTCCGGAGCCGGCCAGCCAAGTCATCATCTCGGTAACCGTAAGGGGCCCTTTTACCACCTGGCCTAAGGAGTCGCCGACCGCCACATCCTCCCAGTAGCGGGGTATCGGCCCCCGCCTGCAGTCCTTTTCGTATTCCCGGGCGATACCCTCCAGCTCTTCGGTGGAATAGCGGTGCTTAGTGCGGGGCTGGTATTTACCTTTCTCCTTTACCCGTTGGCGCTCTCCCCTTACCCACAGCCGGCGCACACGGGCCACCTCGCCGCCATCGGAGCGGCGGTAAATGGTCTCCTCATACTGATGTATACTCCCCCAGCCCCCCTCTCTCTCCACAACCTCGGCCACGGCGTAGCTGGCCCCGATGCGTTCTCCGGGGCGCACCACTTCCTGAAAGTGCCAGTCGTCTTCGGCCCACAGGGCGGGTACACCAGGCAGGCCAGTGGCGACCATGGCCCCGCTGTAGCTGCTGAAGGTGTAAAGGAAAGTGGGAGGGGCAATGATACTTCGCCACCGTGTGGCCGCGCCGTATTCCTCATCGCCCCACAGTGGGTTATCGTCGCCGGTGCCTTGGGCGAAGTGCCAGAAGGCATCACGGGAGGCCTCCCGGTTCCAGCCCTGTATGGGGAATTCGTTTCCAATCCGGCTGCGAAGGTCTGCTAGGCCCTTTTCCAGGTCACTCTTCTCCACTGGTGCTCTCCTTTGAGGGGGCCACGCCGCCGAGATGCGGTTATGGCCCGGTGCGCTTTACCGTAGCTGATTCATCTGCTAAGCTTACGGCAATATTAGCACGATGGAGGCCGGCGTGTCCCTTTCCGGATACCAACGGGATGGGGGTGGGTTTTACTACGGATGGGTTATAACCTTTGCTATGTTCCTGGTGGTCTTCCTCTTCTGGGGCACCTTCTACAGCTTCGGCGTATTCTTCAAGCCTCTGGACGCTGACTTCGGATGGGGGCGGGCCGCTACCTCGGGGCCTTTCTCACTGAGCATGCTGGTACAGGGTATGATGGGCATCGGTGCCGGGATACTGGCCGACCGCATCAGCCCCCGGGGCATCATTGGGGTGGGTGGGGTGGTGACCGCTGTGGGCTACATTCTCATGTCCCGGCTGACCGGGCTGCTGGAGTTTTACTTATACTTCGGGGTGCTGGTGGCTGCTGGGATGAGCGTGAGCTATGTGGTGCCGGTGGCCGTCATACCCCGCTGGTTTGAAGCCCGCCGGGGTTTGGCTCTGGGCATCGCCATGGCCGGGGTGGGGGCGGGCAACATGGTCTTTCCACCGCTGTTCACCCAGCTAATCGGCGCCCACGGATGGCGTACCACCTACCTGCTACTGGGAATCGGCATCGGCGTGGTCTCGGTGGCCGTGTCCATGTTGCTCCGGCCCGCTCCTACACCGGATCAGGCTGCGGTGGGATCCCCAAGTGACTTCTCCCTAAAAGGAGCCATGGCCACTCCCGCTTTCTGGCTGCTCAGCGCTATCTGGATACTGGTCGCGATGCCCCTGCAGATTATGGTAATACATTTGGTGAACTACGCCACCGATGTGGGGGTGAGTGCTACCGCCGCCGCCTTTGCCCTGACCATGATGGGCCTTGCCAACATGGTCTCCCGTATTGGCGTGGGCAGCGTTTCAGATAAGTTGGGGGACAAGACGACCTACTATTTGTGCCTAGGGCTTCAGGCAATCGCGCTGCTGGCCCTGATGCGAACCTGGGGAGTGATGGGTTTCTGTGCGGCAGGGCTGCTCTTCGGCATCGGCTATGGTGGGGGTGGAGTGGTCTACCCCAAGATTGTGGCACGGGTGTTTGGCGTGCATTTCCTGGGTGGGATTGTGGGCGTGCTCAGCTTCGCCTGGTATGTGGGAGCGGCATTTGGGGCACCCATGGCTGGGCTTATCTTTGATGCCACCTCCAGCTACCAGGGGGCCTTCTTGGTGGGAGGGCTGGTAATGGTAGTGGCTACGGTGCTGGTATCGGTACTCTTCCACCTGCGCCACACTCTAAAGCCCCAGGTATCCACGCCGTAAAACCATCGGGCGGGGGCGCCGTATGCCAAAGCTGGGCATATTGCGCTGATATAGGCGCGCCGGGGGGTGGGGGGTATAGCTATTTCTTGACATGTGGTTGGCCATTCACTAAAATCGCCTCATGGCTAAAGTATTTGTTTTCTATGATGGAGTCTTTGCCGGACTAACCGGGAGGGAGAAGGAGTGGGTGGAGTTGGATGTCTCTGATTTCTCACACCTGATGGACAAGCTTTCCCAGGAATACGGTGATAAATTTAGGGAGGCGGTGCTGGATGATGAGAGGATAGATGTCAGGGCGGGAGTCAGCGTTCTTAACAATGGGCGAAGAGTGGAACTAAAGACTCCTCTTCAAGAAGGAGACGAGTTGGCTTTCCTTATTTCTATCGCTGGAGGTGCCGATGGCTAAGATATTCAGGGCAGACCCCGAGCTTTGTGACGGCTGCCGTATTTGCGAAATGGTGTGTTCTCTTACTAAGACTAAACAGGTAAACCCCTATTCGGGGAGAATAAGGGTTCAGAGGGAGAAGGACACCGGCTCCCGCCCCCTATACTGCCGGCACTGCACCCGGCCCCTGTGCCGGGAGGCCTGCCCAGTTCCCCAGGCGATGACTCGGGATAGCGTCACAGGGGCCGTGGCCATCCACCAGCAGCATTGCATAGGCTGCCTGGAATGTGCCGAGGCCTGTCCTTTTGACGCCATCTGGGTAGGCCCGGACAGGGAGATGCTCAAGTGCGACCTGTGCGGCGGCGACCCGGTGTGCGTCCGCTACTGCCCCGCCAAGCCGACACCGGACCCGGACACCTCCACAAACTCCTATTTCCACTGCCTGCAGTATGTAGAACCGCGCCGCGTGAACAGGGGGTAATGAAAAAAATGACTGGATACGGCAACATACTTTATGTAGATTTGACCCAGGGAAAGGTGAAGCAGCGCCCGATTGACTCTGCGCTGCGCCGCCGCTATCTGGGCGGGGAAGGTATAAACTCATATTTACTGTGGGAACACTTCCAGCAGGCGGACCCACATTGTGACCCCCGGGATGCCGATAATGTGCTCATCGCCGGGCTGGGCAGCCTGGGCGCTACCCCCTTTGGGGCTGGTAGCAAGATGAAATGGACCTTCAAGTCTCCGGTGACACACATGTTTGGGGACAGCGTCAGCGGCGGCCACTTCAGCTCCAACCTGCGCTGGGCCGGATATGACCATCTGGTCATTACGGGAAAGGCTAAAAGGCCGGTCTACCTCCTTATCCAGGACGACAAGGTGGAGATAAAGGATGCCCAGCACCTGTGGGGGCTGAATGTCCTAGAGGCGGATGACCGCATCCGGGCCGAGGTGGGGGAAGAGGCGGAGACCGCCCTGGTGGGTAGGGCGGGGGAGGGCCAGGTGGCCTTCAGTTCTATAAGCGTCAGCCGCCACCGCTCCGCCGGACGTGCTGGGGGAGGCTGTGTGATGGGCTCAAAGAACCTCAAAGGCATCGCCGTGGTGGGCACCCGTGGAGTGGCCATTCACGACCCCGCAGCCTTCTTCCAGTCCATGGACAGGCTCAACGACGCATTTGCCGACAACGCCAGGACCCGGGATGGCTGGAAGATGTTCGGCACCCTTATTATTACCGGGCACTACCAGCGCACTTTTGTGAATGCTTTCCGCAACCAGCAGGAACCTCGCCTCCCTGATGAGAATTATCAGAAGCTGAGCCATCGCTGGTGGAAAGCCAATCTGAGCAGGGGCTTCCTGAGCTGCTCCCCCGGATGCGCTACCGGCTGTAGCGATTGGTACAAACTGAGGGGCAACGAGTCGCCCTATGCCCAGCAGCATGCGGGGGAGGTAGGTAGGAGGCCGGAATACCTGGGTGTGGCGAGCTTCGGCATCACGACCGATGTCCCCGATATGCCAGCAGTAGCCAAGCTGACCGCGTTATGCAATGAGTATAGCATGGATCTGGTGGAGACGGGCGCTATATGCGGCCTGCTGCTGGAGTTGACGCAACGGGGCATTATCACGGATGCCGATACAGAGGAGTGGTGGGACCAGCCAATACCTCTGCAGTGGGGTGACTATGTAACCATAGAGCGCATGATACACTCGCTGGGGAACAGCAAAGACCCGCTAGGGGTTCTGTTTAAGGACGGACTGCTCAGAGGTGCGCAACTCATTGAGGAGCGGAAGGGCGCCCCTGTCCTCCGATACGCCAACTACGGCAAGGGGGGCGCTGCCTTCACCGAGGAGCTCCGGCACCGCCCCGGCTGGATGGTCAACATGGCCGTTGGTGCAAGGGGTGCTGACCACCTCAAAGGCATGCTTACCATGGATGTCAAAAGCCGGGGAGAGATTGCTCTCAAGCACTTCGGCAGGGCTGATGTCATGGACGAATACCTCAACTCCGAACAGAAGGGGGCCTTCACTGTTTTGGGAGAGATCCACACCGCCATAACCAACTCCTTGGGCATCTGCACCATGCTGGCCGGCTCGGACCCAGTACGCTACCCCATGGAGATGTTCATTGACGCAATATATGCCGCCACCGGACTCAGGATAACTTCGGAGGAGATGGAACTGGCTGGAGAGAGAATTGTTAACCTGGAGAAAGCCTTCAACTCCTTGTTGGGTTTCCGCCGGGAGCATGACTCGTTATGCTACCGCTGGCAGAAGGAAGAGGTGTCCGAAGGGACTGGGAAGGGTTGGAAGGCCGAAGATTATATTGACAAGGCACTCGATGAATACTACGGCTTCCATGGCTGGGATGAGCAGACCTCGTTGCCCAAACGCCAGAAGCTGGTGGAGCTTGGCCTGGAGGATGTAGCTCAGGTGTTGGAAAAGAACAGCGCCCTGGGCTGAGGAGGAGCTTTGGCACAGAAAGGTGAGTCCACAGCCGTAGGGCTCCACCCCTTAAGTGGCATCAGGGTTCTGGCCGTAGAGCACTTTAGGATGGGTCCTCACGGCACAATGATGCTGGCCGATGCCGGGGCTGAGGTCATCAAGGTGGAGCCGCCCGAGGGAGAGCAGGGCAGGATCATTACGGTTAGGAGCAGCGACGGGCGCGATGTGCCCATCCTTCCCGCTAGCCTCTCCCGCAACAAAAAGAGCGTCACCATTAACTTGCAAAACCAGGAGGGCGTAGAACTCTTTAAGTCCCTGGTTAAAGTATCGGACATCGTGTGGGAGAACATGAGGCCTGGGGTCATGGACAGGCTGGGGGTGGGCTATGCCGTCCTTAAGAAAATCAATCCTGGCATCATCTTCGTGTCTCTCAGCGGCTTTGGCCAAGGGGATATTATGCCGGGGCCGTACATGGACAGGCCCGCCTTCGATGCCATCGGCCAAGGCATGTCCGGTCTTATGTTCGCCGCGGGCAGCCCGGAGCAGTCACCCCTCTACAATACAGCGGTGATGGCGGATACGGTGCCTAGCATGATGGGGGCCTATTCTGCCCTGGTGGCGCTGCAAATGCGGCACCGCACCGGTCTGGGCCAGCATGTGGATGTGGCCATGTACGATAACATGGTGGCCCTCAACAACCTGTCCATTAACCTTTATCTCATGGCCGGTGTGAAGATACCGCGCGGCGCTCTGGCAACCAGTGCCCCCTTTGGTCCCTTTAAAGCCCAAGACGGCTATGTGGTACTGGCTGTGGGTGGGGAGAAGATATGGCAAAGGTTCTGCACGGCCATAGGCCGGGAGGACCTGGTGGGCCGGCCGGGACTGGGAAACGGTAATGAGCGCGCCTTGAACTTGGAGACAGTCCTCCGCCCTATCGTAGAAGGCTGGATGGCGGACAAGTCCCGCCAGACGGTGTGCGACCTTATGCTGGAGCACGGGGTGCCCGCAGGACCGACGCAGGATGTAGAGGATATCGTAGTCTGTCCTCATCTAGAGGCCCGTCAGACATTCTGGGAGGTAGACGACCCGGTACTGGGGAAGGTAAAGGTCATCGGCAACCCTATCAAGATGTCAGCGGCACCACCGTTCGCACCCACCCCCCCCCTATGGTGGGCCAGCATAACCAGGAGATTCTCGGCAACCTATTGGGCCTCAGCGCCCAGGAACTTGATGAACTCAAGGCAAGGGGGGCACTGTAAGGCTACGGTTAATGCACCGGTCCTAACGCCACCCCGGGGGTGGTGGCAAGCCATCCCTGAATTGGACCCAGTTATTCGGGCCGCGAGGCGTGGTAGCCGGCCCGCCCGCGGCCCGGCCCCACCTTTAAAGGTTACTCCTTCGTGGGAGGGGTAGCGCAACCAGTTGCTGTAGGAAACAGTTGCACCCTGCTCCCAGTTGCGTCCCACCCTTTTTGTTAGACTTTGTTAGCACAGTGTATGTGTTTCTTTCTGCTAAACCTCGGTATCAGGCGGCCACGTGAGTTGCCGAGCAGGTGCCAAGGGGCCTGGAGGGCTTCGCCCCTAAGGAAAACCTAAGCGGACCGTTGGATGGGCGGGTTTGAAAATGGCACACATACTCCTCATGCCAGGGGCTTTCAGAGCATAGATATGGTACAATGGGGACTTGGAAGGCAGCGTATGGAGCATATTCTAATAGCGGTGGCTTGGCCCTACGCCAACGGGCCGCTGCACCTGGGACATATCGCCGGGGCCTATCTGCCGCCGGATATTTTCGGCCGCTATCATCGGGCCAAGGGCAATCGGGTGCTCATGGTATCCGGCAGCGACGCGCATGGCACCCCCATCACCCTACGGGCCGAGCAGGAGGGAGTTACACCCGCCGAAGTGGTGGACCGTTACCACAGTCAGTTCCTTGACTGCTGGCGTAAACTGGGGATCTCCTTTGACCTGTTCACCAGCACCAGCACCCCCAACCACGCCCGGGTAAGCCAGGATATCTTCCGTACCTTGCTTGAAAAAGGGTATATCTACAAAAATAGTGTGCCCCAGCAGTTCTGCTCCAACTGCCAGCGCTACCTGCCAGACCGCTATGTGGAGGGCACCTGTCCCTTGTGCGGCTCTTCCGGCGCCCGCGGCGATCAGTGCGATAGCTGTGGCAAGCCCCTTAACTCTACGGAGCTTCGTGACCCTCACTGCCGCATATGCGATACCACCCCCCTCATAAAAGAGTCAGAGCACTTCTTCCTGCGCCTCAGCGCCTTCCAAGAACTGCTCCGCAAGTGGATAGAGGCACAGCGGCACTGGCGGCCCAACGTGCTGAACTTCAGCCTGCGATATCTGGATGAGGGGCTGCGGGATCGGGCCATCACCAGGGACATAAACTGGGGGGTGCCGGTGCCGGTTGAAGGCTATGAGGGCAAACGCCTCTATGTGTGGTTTGAGGCCGTCATCGGCTACCTTTCGGCCAGCATAGAGTGGGCGGGAGGAGATGAGGCCGGGTGGCGCCCCTTTTGGAGCGGGGAGGCCAGAGGGTACTACTTCATAGGCAAAGACAACATACCTTTTCACACCCTTATCTGGCCGGCCATGCTTATGGGCTACGGGGGCCTGAACCTGCCCTATAATGTGCCCGCTAACGAGTTCCTCACGATCCAGGGCCGCCAGCTATCTACCAGCCGCAACTGGGCGGTATGGCTGCCTGAATACCTGAAGAGCTATGACCCGGATCCTCTGCGCTACTACCTCTCGGCCAATATGCCCGAGGGCGGCGATACCGATTTCTCGTGGCAGCAGTTCTACAGCCGTAACAACGATGAGTTGGTGGCCACATACGGCAACTTGGTACACCGGGTGCTCACCTTTGTCCACCGCCACTACAGTGGCGAGGTGCCGCGTCCGGGCACCATTGATGCTGGGGGCCAGGCCTTGCTGAACAAGGCCGCCGCCACACTGGATACAGTAGACCGGGCGCTCGCGGAGTGCCACTTCCGGGAGGGCCTGCGTGCCGCCATGGCCCTGGCACAGGAGGGCAACCGCTACCTGGAGTCCAGAGCACCGTGGAAATCGGTGGCCACAGACCGGGAGGGGACTGGCACCTCGCTTTATGTGGCCATGAGCGTCATCTCGTGCCTCAAGACCGTGCTGTATCCCTATTTACCCTTCAGCTCCACTAGGCTGCATCAGTACTTGGGGCTGGAGGGCAGCGTAGAGGACCCCTGGGAGTGGCAGCGGCCGACTCCAAGCCGAGGCCTGCCCGGCCCATCCGCCCTGTTTGCCAAATTGGATGCCAAGGGAATAGAGGCTGAGGTCTCCCGTCTGGAGGCATCGCCGTGACCAAGGCTATTGACCTTTCCACCATCTATGGCCCAGTGTGCGAGGGCATGGCCCGAGTGGAGGACATCTTTGGAAAGCTACGGGGCATGGCCCGACAGGACCTGTTGCCCCTCTTGGGCCACACGCTGCAGTACGGCGGCAAGCGGTTGCGGCCCGCCCTCACCCTGCTATCGGGCAGCTCCTTTGAGTACCAACCCCACACTCTTCACCCCATGGCCGCCGCCATGGAACTTTTTCATACCGCTACTCTGGTGCACGACGACATAGTGGATGCCTCCAGCCTTCGCCGGGGCCGGGCCACCATCAACTCCGAGTGGGGGGATGGGGCTGCAGTGCTGTTGGGGGACTTCTTCTTCGCCCACTCCGCCCGGCTGGTGGCCTCCACCGGCAACCTGCGGGTAATCAACCTGTTTGCCGATATGTTGATGGCTATATCCAGCAGCGAGCTGTCCCAGAACCTGTCTACCATGGAGCAGAGATTGGAGTACGACCATTATATTGACTGGATAGGCGCCAAGACCGCCTCCCTGTTCGCCACGGCCACCGAGTCCGGAGCAGTGCTGGGCGGGGCCGAGGAGGAAGGGATACAGGCCCTGAAGGCCTATGGTCACAGCTTCGGCTTGGCCTTCCAGATAGTGGATGATATTCTGGACTTCGTGGGCCAAGAGCATGACATGGGCAAACCTGTGGGGGCGGACCTGCTACAGGGCCACCCCACCCTGCCCACCATCCTCTTTGTGGCAGGACATCCACAGGGGGCGGACCTGCGGCGGACGTTGGCCGATGGGGGGGATGTGGATGTGGTGAAGAAGGCGGTGGCCCTCATCCCAGGCACGGATGTGATTACGGAGTGCCGGAGCATCGCCCACGGCTTCGTGGAGCAGGCGCTAAAGGCCATAAATGCAGTGCCCCCGTGCCCCTCCACCCAGGCCCTGACCGACCTGGCCACCTACATCCTGGCCCGCAGCAGGTAACAGTTTACTAAAGGCCTCAACCAAAGAAGCGGCTAAGTTTAAAGTAGCCGGTTCCGTAGTTTCCTATCACCATGCGGGCAAAGAGCACCCTGATGTCTACGCTGACGAACTGAAACAGCGGTTCAGAAACCTTGTGACCGAGTAAGGAAGGGAGGTTTTACCAATGGTGGGTTTCACAGGTGCTATCAGACTTGGTTTTCAACATTTGTTTGATGTTAGGGGTAGGCCTACACGGGCTGAGTACTAGTGGTGGTTGTTTGTTGTTTGTCGTACTCGCCGACCTGATATTGACTGTTGTCGATATTATTATTGGCACATATAATCCGATGGCCGAAATTGGCTTGCTCGGTGGATTATTCGGTCTGGCTGTACTAATACCCCCGTTTGCATCGTGTGCCAGGAGGCTACACGACATCAACAAATCTGGCTGGTGGCAACTTATGTGGTTTGGTGTGCTTTTGATTTTCCCAGGGCTAATATTGCTCTGGTGGGCAACCAAGCCAAGCTATAAAGGGACAAAAAGCACGGCCCAGACCCACGGCAGGCTACCTCACAACAGCCATATAAGCCTTAATATCATCCTCCTGGCGGACTCCCATACTTCGTTCGGAGTGGGCACGATAAGCCGTTATCCCCCTACCCAGTGCTCTCCGTCCCGGAAAACTTCTTTCTTCCAGATGGGCACCCGTGTCTTGAGTTGCTCTATCCCGTAGCGGCAGGCATCAAAGGCCTCCGCACGGTGGGCCGAGGCCACGGCGATGATAGTGACCACCTCCCCCACCTCCGCCCGTCCCAGGCGGTGTGACATGGCAACCTCGCCCACCCCGTAGCGGGACTTAATCTCCATGACAAGCTCCTGCATCTTCTCACGGGCCAGTGGCTCGAAGGCCTCGTACTCCAGGTAGAGCACCTCACGGCCCTCGTTCTCCCCGCGCACAACCCCCAAAAAGGTGGCCACTGCCCCGGAACGGCCGCTCTGTATCCTGTCTATGACGGCCTGAGGGGATAGAGGCTGTTGCGTAAGCTCAATCATGGCTGGCCGCCGCTGAAGGGGGGTAGAAAGGCCACCTTATCGCCCTCGCTGAGGGGGGTGGGGCCATCGCACTGCTCCCCGTTAACCGCAGCTATCAGCGGGTATCCTTGCAGGCTGGGGTACAGGCCTTGCACATGCTCCCAAAGCAGGGACAGAGTAGCGCCTTCCGCGAGATCTACCGGCGTCTCCGCCGAGCTTGCAAGCTGGCGGTAAAGCGCAAAGAAGTGGACTTTCAGGCGCATAACGAAGGGGAGGGCCTCAGGATGCGGGCTGGAGCGTTGGCTTCTTGTTCAGCTTGCCGGCCACGGTCTTCTTCGAGCGGGGGGTGCTGGCCTTGCGCCTGACCCGCCCCTTGGTGACCGGGGAGGCAGTGTGCCCCGGCAATCCAGCAAACAGCTTGTCCAGCTCCTCCCTGTCCAGGGTCTCCGATTCCATAAGCTGGCGGGTTAGCTTCTCCAGCCTGTCGAGGTGCTGGGTAAGGATATCCTTGGCCACTTGGTAGCACTGCTGGATAAGGACCTGGATTTCATCATCTATGAGGTTTGCCACCTTGTCGCCGTAGTTGCGCTGTTCGGATATCTCCTTGCCCAGGAAGACCAACTCCTCCTTGCGTCCATAGGTGCGGGGCCCCAGATTCTTGCTCATGCCGTACTCGGTAACCATTTTGCGGGCTATTTTGGTAACCTGCTCGAGATCGTGCTGGGCGCCAGTGCTGATTTCGCCGAAGCAGACCTCTTCGGCTACCCGTCCGCCCAAGGTGACGGCCAGTGTATCGTATAGTTGGGCTTGTGTCCATAGGTGGCGGTCCTCAGTGGGGAGCAGGCGGGTGTAGCCGCCCAGCATCCCCCGGGCCACTATGGAAATCTTGTGCACCGGGTCAGCGTTGGGCAGGATGCGCGCTACAAGGGCGTGACCGGACTCGTGGTAAGCCACCACCTCTTTCTCCTTGGGGCTGATGATACGGCTTTTCTTCTGAGGGCCGCCTATAAGTCGGTCAACGGCCTCCTCCAGTTCATCATTGCTCACGCTGGTCTTGTTGCGCCTTGTGGCCAGGATAGCGGCCTCGTTGAGGAGGTTGGCCAGGTCTGCTCCGGTGAAGCCGGGGGTCTGCTTGGCAACCGCCGTAAGCTCCACACTGGAGTCTAGGGGTTTGCCCTTGGCGTGGACCTCAAGAATTGCCTTGCGCCCTTGGATGTCAGGCCGGTCCAGTATCACCTGGCGGTCAAAACGGCCGGGGCGGAGTAGGGCAGGGTCTAGGATATCAGGCCGGTTGGTGGCGGCTATTACGATGACATTGGTGTTGGTGTCAAAGCCATCCATCTCCACCAGAATCTGGTTCAAGGTCTGTTCCCTTTCGTCGTGGCTGCCCCCCAGACCAGCGCCGCGGTGGCGGCCCACGGCGTCAATTTCATCCACAAAGATGATGCAGGGTGCATGTTGCTTGGCCTGTACAAACAAGTCCCGCACTCGTGAAGCGCCGACGCCCACGAACATCTCCACGAACTCGCTGCCGGAGATGGAGAGGAAGGGCACTGCAGCTTCCCCGGCAACTGCCTTTGCTAGAAGGGTCTTGCCCGTCCCCGGTGGACCCACCACCAGTATGCCTCGGGGGATGCGTGCTCCCAAAGTGTGGAACTTCTCTGGGGAGCGCAGGAACTCCACCACCTCCTGAAGCTCCTCCTTCGCCTCCTCAACCCCGGCCACATCGGCAAAGGTTACCTGGGGTCGGTCGGTCACTCCTACATTGCGCGCCCGGCTGCGGCCGAAGCTGAGGGCCTGGGAGTTGGCACCCTGGGCACGCTGCAGCAGGAAAAAGAGCAGTGCGCCGACGAAAATGAGAGGCAAGAAGGTGGTGAGCATGCCCCCCAAGCTGAACCGGCTGGCTTCACGGACGGATACTTCAACGCCCTGAGAACTCCCAATGGTAATTCCATGGTCCCGGAGAACTTCGTACAAATCGGCGGTGGTGCCTACAAAAGCGGTCTTCATCTTGAGTTGCTCAGGGTTACGTGAGGTGGCAATAAGTGAGTTACCGTTCTGCTCCAGAGACACTATCTCGCCGGACTTAGCCAACTCCAGAATACGGTTCAGTGATACTTTTTCTTCAGTACGGGACATAGGAAAAAGACTGGTGATGAGTATTATCGCAGCTATCACCAGCAACAGGTATATAAAGCTGCTCTTGAACCAGCGCTCCATCGTGTTAGATAGCCCTCCGGTTTGCTCCGGTTCATTATACCATATATGATAATACGCCGCTGTAACCGGGTGGCTTCCCGCAGGTTTTGTTATAATGCCTTGAGATGTCACAAAGCGTCTCCTCTGGGGGTACTGGGCCGGGCACACGGTGGCACCAAGGTCTACGGGTAGCCATCGCCCGTCTCCCCGAGCTAAACCCGCCGGTAGCCGCGGCCCGTGGCGGTTGTAGCTATGAGAACGGTTTATTTACGATAAAATTACTTGGCCGGACCTTCCGCGTGGCGTTCCCGTCTGGAGAGGCGACGGAAGTTGAGAGGGAGACACCGGCGCCATCCTGGCTGCGCCTTATCCTGCTTCACTACCTGCTAACCGCAGATGGCACTTCGGTGGCCGATAGCTGGATAACATACCGCCTGCTGCCCGGCGCCTTTCTCTTTGATGCTAGGTTCCAAGGTATGGGCATCCGGCCACTGGTGCAGGCCTTCAGCAAAGATATAGAGGGTTTTCGCCGCGCAGGGGAAGCCTTGGGGGGCCTCCCCATGAGCCGCACCGGGGACGCCGGGTTCCGCTTCATGGTGTTGCCTAATATTCCTATGGGGGTAGTGCTGTATCTGGGGGACGACGAGGTGCCCGCCTCTGCGACGGTGCTATTTGATGCCAGAGCCTCCCGCTACCTGCCAACCGAGGACCTCTCTATACTAG
>PVBE011029775.1_pt1 | contig 20616 bp, 19 predicted proteins | sample 1631181 | NCBI WGS metagenome assembly PVBE01 (sample SAMN08397723, study PRJNA350692) | Marine metagenome, whole genome shotgun sequencing project. | isolation source: water | place: Pacific Ocean | collected 2012-04 | reverse complement strand
GGGCGCAGAATTGGGGTGGATGACCGGGCTTGAACCGGCGACCACCGGTACCACAAACCAGTGCTCTACCAACTGAGCTACATCCACCGTATGTACGCCTGGGTGGACTCGAACCACCGACCGACGGCTTAGAAGGCCGCTGCTCTATCCGGCTGAGCTACAGGCGCTCGAACCGTGACAAAACCTCATGCCTACGGCCTTCCGACCTCTGTCAAAGAGCGCGCCGGAACATGCCCGGCGCCTCGAATCCATCGGGGTGAGAGGATTTGAACCTCCGACCGCCAGTACCCAAAACTGGTGCGCTACCAGACTGCGCTACACCCCGTCCGGGGCAGATTCGAGGCGCGCACATTAACGGCGAGGTCACACGTTGGCAAGCCCGAAAAGCCGGCGGAGCAGAGGGGCCACCTGGCGGGCCGCCAGGCCTCGGTGGGAGATGGCGTGCTTCTCCTCGCTAGACAGCTCTGCGGTGGTGCGGCCGTCGGGCAGCGCGAAGATGGGGTCGTAGCCGAAACCGTTGTCGCCGCGGGGGGCTCGGGTCAGCTCGCCGTCGACGACGCCTTCGCCCAGGACGTAGCCGTCGCGACGGCTGAGGTTCGGCGGCAGCGGCGCGTCTTCCGGAACCCCGGCGATCGCCATCACGCAGCGGAAGCGTGCGCGGCGGTCGGTCGCGGACTCGGTCGCGGCGAGCAACGCGTGCAGTCGGTCGTCGTCGCTCCCGGGGACGTATCGGGCGCTGTGGATGCCCGGCCCCCAGTCGAGATGGGCGACCTCGATGCCGCTGTCGTCGGCGAGCGTCGGGTGCCCCGTGCGCGCGTACGCGGCCTTCGCCTTGAGGATCGCGTTGCCCTCGAAGTCGGGCGCGTCCTCCACGACGTCCGGCGCGGGCGGGAAATCGGCGAGCGAGACGAGGGGTATGCCGGGCAGGAGCGCGCGCAGCTCCGAGAGCTTGTGGGCGTTGCCGGTGGCGACCAGCAGGGGCTTCACGTCCAGGCTCCTAGACCCCGGCCGCTTCGAGCACGGCCGCCTGGATCTCGCACAGCTGCTGGGACGCCTGGGTGGCGAGGTGGGTCATTCGCAGCAAGGTGTCGGCGTCGAATGGGCGCCTCTCCGCGGTGCCCTGGACCTCGACGATGCCGTCGTCGCGGGCCACGAAGTTCAGGTCGACGTCGGCGCGACTGTCCTCGCTGTAGTCGAGATCGAGCAGCACCTCGCCGCCGACCACGCCGAGGCTCACCGCCGCGAGCGGCCTCGGGAGCGGGCAGGTCCGCGGCTCGCCGTCGCGGGCGATCGCGAGGGCCGCGGCGACCCAGGCGCCGGTGATCGACGCGCAGCGCGTGCCGCCGTCGGCCTGGAGCACGTCGCAGTCGATGTAGAGCGTGCGCGGTCCGAGTCGGTCGAGGTCGACCGCGGCGCGCAGGCTGCGCCCGATGAGGCGTTGGATCTCGGTGGTTCGGCCGCCGACCTTCGCGCGTTCGCGCTTGAACCGTGGCCGCGTGGCCCCGGGCAACATGGTGTACTCGGCGGTCAGCCAGCCGCCCTTGCCCTGGCGATGCTGCGGCACGCTGTCGTCGAAGCTCGCTGCGCAAAGCACGTGGGTGTGGCCCCAGCGGATGAGGGCACTGCCCGAGGCCGCGCGCTGGATGTCGATGTCGATCGAGACGGGACGGAGCGCGTCTGCGAGACGGCCGTCCTTCCGCTGCTGGGACATGCGTCTACTGCTCCTGGGCGCGATGACGCGCCGAGACCACCTTGGTGCCGAAGTCGAGGATGCCGTCGGCGATGGCGCGCGCGATGCGGGTCATCCCCTTCTTGCTCGTGATGTACGGCCCCTCCTTGTAGTGGTTGATGAACCCGATCTCGGTCACCACCGCGGGCATCGCGGCGCCGAGGAGCACCACGAAGGGGGCTTGCTTCACGCCGCGATTCTTGAAGGGGCTGGCGTGGACCATGTGCGCCTGGATGTGGCGCGCGAGCTGCTGCGCGTCGGTGTGCGCCTGGCTCTGGGTGAGGTCGAGCAGGATGGCGTCGACGTCACCGCTCGCGGAGTGGGACTCGGCTGCGTGGTCGATCGTCCCGCCCTCGGTGTTCTCGAAGGTGGCCAGACGCTTCGCCGTCTCGTCGCTCGCTTCGAGCGCCAGGAAGAAGGTCTCGTGCCCGGTCGGGCCGGGGACGTCGGTCGAGTTGAGGTGGATGCTCACGAAGGCGTCGGCGTGGAGGGAGTTGGCCAGGTAGATGCGGTCACGAAGGGCCATCGCGGTGTCCTTCGTACGCGTCATGACCACCTTCACGCCCGCGTGCGTGAGGTGCTTCTCGACCATCTTCGCGATGATGAGCGAGAAGTGCTTCTCGTAGCTGCCCTTCTTGAAGCGATTGGCCGCGCCGAGGTTGTTGGCGCCGTGCCCGGGGTCGATCACCACGAGCTTCAGCCCATGTCCGGCGCCGGTGAGCATCAGGAGCGCGAAAGCGGCGGCGGCGAGTCGAAGCATCGAGACCGTCCCGAGGAAGCGATGGAGCCGACAGTCGGACTTGAACCGACGACCTGCGCATTACGAATGCGCTGCTCTACCAACTGAGCTATGTCGGCGCGCCCTCCCTACGGGAGGCGCGGGAAGCTATCAATCTGACTACCGCGAAGTCAACCGAGGTTGTTCCCGCGAGCCAGCGTCTGCAGACGGACGGGCGCGGTTTCGCGCGCGCGTCCGAGTAGCTGCTATGAATGCGCGATGCGCGTAGCTCTCGCGCTCGTGTTTGCCCTGCTCGGGTGCGCGAGCGGCAATGGTGACGACACGGAGACGCCGCGGTCCGGCTGTGCGACCGACGGGGATTGCGCGCGCGGTTTCGTGTGCCGGGCCGGGTCGTGCGCGACGCCTGAGATGGACGGCAGCGTGATGGATGCGACGGCCGACGAGGGCGTCGAGCCGGACGGGCTGGTGCAGGTCGGGGATGGTCCCATCGAAGCGGACGCCGGCGACGACGACGCGGGCGAGGGCGACGCGGCGGGGGACGCGGAGGTGATGCGGGACGGGCCCGCGCCGGATGCTCCGGTGGGGCCGTGCGCGCCGGGCGAAGTGCGCGATTGTGGACGCAATGTCGGGCTGTGCAGGGCGGGGCTCCAGACCTGTCTGCCCGACGCGATGTGGGGCGGCTGCGAGGGGTCGGTGGAGCCGCGCGACGAGGTGTGCAACGGGGCGGACGACGACTGCAATGGCGAGATCGACGACGGCTTCGATGTCGGCGCGGCGTGCGAGGGCGTGGGGGCCTGCGGCGCAGGGACGGTGGAGTGCAGGAGTCCCGTGGCGACGCGGTGCTCGACGGAGCCGGGCGGCAGTCGCGACGAGGCGGCGGGTGAGGGCTGCAACGGGGTCGACGACGACTGCGATGGCGTGACGGACGAGGGGCTCGCGGTCGGTGAGGATTGCGTCGGGATGTGCGGTCCGGGTGCGCGCGAGTGCGACGCGGAGGAGCGGCTGGTCTGCTCGACCGACCCGGGTGGTTCGGAGAGCGAGCCGACGCCGGAGGAATGCAACCAGCGGGACGACGACTGCGACGGCACGGTGGACGAGGACTTCGAACTCGGCGCGGCCTGCGATGGGGAAGGCGCCTGCGGCCCGGGCGCCTTCGAGTGCAGCGAGCAGGGCGGGCGCGTGTGCAGCAGCGAGCCGGGTGGCTCGGCGAGCGAGGCGGCCGTGGAGGCGTGCAACGCGCAGGACGACGACTGCGACGGGTCGGTCGACGAGGCGTTCGAGGTCGGCGTGGAGTGCGAGGGCCCACCCGGGTGCGGACAGGGGGTGAGCGAGTGCACGCCGGAGGGCGGACTGAGCTGCAACACCAATGGCCCTGAGGCGTGCGACGGCGAGGACGACGACTGCGACGGGTCGGTCGACGAGGGGCTCGACCTCGGAGGCGCCTGCCGCGGGGTGGGCAATTGTGGCGACGGCGCGCGGGAGTGCGATGGAGAGGGCGGCGTGCAATGCAGCACCGAGCCGGGCGGGAGCGCCGACGCTTCGGGTCTCGAGGCGTGTGACGGCGAGGACGACGACTGCGACGGGGCGGTGGACGAGGGCGACGCGTGCGGCGGCGACACCTGCGAGACGGCGCCGGAGCTCCCGTTGGGGTCGGTGGCGACGGGCAACACCTCGGGCCTCGAAGACGACTACGACCGCAGCATGTGCCGCGGGGACGCGCCGGGGCCCGAACAGGTCTTCCGGCTCGAGATCCCGGAGAGCGGGCGATACGCGGTGGCCGTCGCTCCGACCGATGGCGAGTACGAGCCGCTCTTCTGGATCGGCGGCGAATGCGACGTGGTGGCGAATTGTCCGTTCCCCAACTCGGGGGACGCGGACGGGGGTCAAGGGCGCCCGCTCGCGCGGATCATCGACTTCCTGAGAGCCGACACGTTTCACCTGGTCGTCGACTCGCGGCTGGCGCAGCACGGCGGGCCATTCGTAGCGACCGTGCGACCGGTGGGGGACGGTGAGCGCTGCGGGAACGCGATCCAGCTGGAGGTGCCGTCGCGCTTCGCTGGCATCACGAGCTCGCGCGACAACGACATCCTCGCCGAGCAATGTCCGCCGGGGACCTCCACCTTCGGGCCCGAGCAGGTGTTCCGCATCGACCTGGAGGCGCCGCGCCGGATTCGAGCGACGGTGACGCCCGCCGCCGACGTCAACGTGGTGTTGTCGGTGCTCGGCAATTGCGGCGCGCCGGACGCCGGATGCGCCGGTGGAGCCAACGCGGGCGGGCGCGGCGCGGCCGAGGAGGTCGACGTGCAGCTCGACGCGGGGACGTGGTACCTCGTCGTCGATCACCCCGGAAACGCCGGGGGCCCGTTCCTGCTCGAAGTGGAGTGACGATGCTGATTGAGCGGCCGCGACGGAATCGGAAGAGCGCCTGGGTCCGCGACGCGGTCCGCGAGACGTGGGTCGCTCCGAGGCACTTCATCTACCCCCTCTTCATCCACGACGGCAGCGGGGACCACGACATCGGTTCGATGCCGGGATGCGCGCGCTTGAGCCTCGACGGGTTGTGGCGCGAGGCGGAGGGGGCGCTGGCCGACGGGGTGGGCGCCATCGTCCTGTTCCCCGCGGTGGACGAGTCGTTGAAGTCGCCTTTGGGCGAGGAGTCGTTCAACGACGAGGGCCTGGTCCAGCGGGCGATTCGGGGCCTGAAGCAGCGGTTCGCCGAGCTCACGGTCGTCACGGACGTCGCGCTCGATCCGTACTCCGCGGATGGCCACGACGGGATCGTCTCGGCGGATGGGCGCGTGCTCAACGACGAGACGGTCGAGGTGCTCCGCTTGCAGGCGCTCAGTCAGGCGCGGGCAGGCGCCGACATCATCTCTCCGAGCGACATGATGGACGGCCGCGTGGGCGCCATCCGCGAGGCGCTCGACAGCGACGGCTTCACCGAGGTGTCGATCCTGGCGTACACCGCGAAGTACGCGTCGGCGTTCTACGGCCCGTTCCGAGACGCGCTCGATTCGGCGCCGAAGTTCGGTGACAAGAAGACGTACCAGATGGATCCGGGCAATGGGCGCGAGGCGCTGCGCGAGACGGAGCTCGACGTGTCGGAAGGCGCGGACATGGTCATGGTCAAGCCGGCCGGGCCCTTCCTCGATGTCATTCGGCGCGTGCGCGAGGCCACGGTGCTGCCGGTGGCGGCGTACCAGGTGAGCGGCGAGTACGCGATGCTGAAGGCGGCGAGCCAGAACGGCTGGCTCGACGAGAGAAAGACCGTGCTCGAGTCGCTCTACGGCATCCGGCGCGCGGGCGCCGACATCATCCTCACTTACTACGCGCGGCAGGCGGCGCGGTGGTTGAGCGGCGCCACCTGAAGTCGAAGCCGGCTTCGCTGGTCCAGCCTGCGCGGTCGACGACGCGGACGAGCATCGTGTGCTCGCCGGGTGTCAGCGAGCTCCACGGGCGGTAGACGAGACGCTTCCACGCCCGTTGCCACTCGGGCAGGACGCGCACGTCGTCGACCAGCAGCTCGAAGTCGGAGACGTCGCGCTCTTCGATCGGGATGACGATTCGGCGGCCGCCGGGGTGCTCCTGGATCTCGGGTGCGCGGATGTGGGGCGCTTCGACGTCGCGGAGCAGGGCGAAGCTCGTGACGTGCAGCGTGCTCCCCCAGAGCCGGCCACCGCGGCGGGCGGCTCCCAGGCGCCACCACTTCCCACCATCCTCGAGGTAGATGGCAACGCCGTCGAGTCGCGCGCCCTTGGGCGGCCTGATCCCGACCGCGGTGCCTCCGCGAGCTGGCTGCCAGCCGTCCGCGAATCGGAGCAGAGGCGTGAGCGCCTCCAACCCCGCGGGCGGGTGGGCCGGCTCGCTGCGGATCTCGGTGGCGTAGGGACGGATCCGGGCCTCTTCGCCGACCTCGACGCGCAGCGGCCCGTCCTGGAACGTCGCTTCATTCGCCATCCCGTGGGCGAGGATGCGGACCGCGCCGCCGGGCCAGGTCAGGCGGACGCGGGCGTCGGCGTCGCTCGGGACACGGAACGCCAGGGCGGGCGCACCGCCGAGTCGAGTGACGGTCGGGCGAACGCGCCGCCTGCTGACGGTCAGCTCGACGCGTGGGTCATCGCACAGACCGGGCACGGCCACGGCCAGCACCCCCCCCCGCCAGACCCGGCGCACCTCGACGGGATCGGCCTTTGGACGGGCGCGGGTGACGGCGCAGGGCGGGTCGGGTGACGCCACGCGCAGGGTGAAGGTGGCGCGCGAGGTGTTGCCCGCCGCGTCGCGGGCGATGATCTCGGTCGGGTGGTCTCCCGGCTTCAGGTCGCGAAACGAGCGCCGGGTCCTTCGGTGGACGCGAAGCGGCACATCCTCCCGATAGAGGCGATGGAACACGCCGCGACCCGAGGCGCGCAGCTCGGGGTCGGCGTCGAGCTCGATGTGGTGTTTATCGCCGTAGCTGACGCGTTCGTATCGCGTGTGGTGCCGGAGCTTCCCGTCGATGTGCAGCTCGATTTCGTACGGGCGCAGATCGCGCGGGCTCCCGTCGATGCGGTCGCGCACGTCGACCAGGAGCACGTAGTCACCGCCGACCACGAGCGGAGCTGCGAGCTTCCCAGAAACGAAGGGCAGGAAGGCGTCGTCGAAGCCGCCGGAGACGTGGGCGTCGGGCGCGCGTGGCCGGGCGAGCAGGGTCACGATTCGCGGCGCGCGCGTGTCTGGGATCTCGAGCCCACCGGTGAGCGGGTTGACGGCGTCGCCATCGCGCAGCTCGAAGTGGAGGTGGACGAGGTCGGTTCCGGCGGTGCCGACCCAGCCGAGCGACTCGCCGCGCGCGACGGGGAGGTCGATTCGGCGGTCGATGCGGTACTTGCCGGTGCGTGTCTCAGCCGCCCGAATCAGGGCGGCGAGGCGCGGCGCGAACGCCGACATGTGGCCGTACACGGTGATCCGCCCATCTGCGTGGCGGATGTACGCGGCGCGCCCGTAGCCGTTGTGGCTGCGGCGGATGCGGTAGACGCGCCCGGCGTCCGCGGCGAGGACCTTCACCGTGTCGTCGCCGCTGGTGCCGAGGTCGAGGCCGGCATGATGGTGCGTCAGCCGGTAGGCACCGAAGGTGGCGGTGACGCGGGGCGGATGGTCGAGCGGGTAGAGGAGGGCGGCGAGGAGGGCGGCCGTCACCGGCGTACGTCGAATGGGGCCAGGTCGCCTTCGGCGTCGGACCAGTCTTCCTCGAGCGCGTCGACTCGGGCCGCCGGGGGGCCTGAGCGGCACCACGTGACCAGCTGCTCTACGGCGTCACGCGGTCCCTCGGCGAGCGCCTCGACCGAGCCGTCGGGGCAGTTGCGAACCCACCCCGTGAGCTGCAGTCCAGTCGCCTTCTTGCGGGTGCTGGCGCGGTACCACACCCCCTGCACGCGCCCTCGAATACGAAGGTGGACCCGGGCGTTCACGACGCGTCGGACGGCTGTGCCTCGCGGATGAGGTCGTCCTCGCGGCCGTAGAGGCGCAGGTGGTCGAGCACCACGGCGAGGTTGCGCTGGTTGTTCTCGTCCGGGCGGACGCGGTCGAGGTCTTCCATCTGCCGGGCGATGTCGTGCAGGGCCTCGAAGAGGCGGTCGAGCAGCGAGAGGTCACGAGTGGCGCGGTCCTGACCTGCGAAGTGGCCCCGATACTCCTCGAAGAGCGAGTTGGCCTCTTCACCGAGCGCGTGGACGAGGCGCTCCATCGTCGTGCCCTGGCGCGCGCCGCGGACCGCCTCCAGCTCCTTGCGGTACATGCCCAGTCGCTCGCCGACGATCTGCATGTTCCGCTCGTTCGCGTCGTCGTGGAGCCCCTGGATCTGCAGGGCATTCATCCGGTCGGACAATTGCTCGAGGGTGCCGACGAGGCGCTCGAGGCGCGCGGGGCGCCGGGAGAGGCGTGACTTCCCGGCGAAGTGCTCGCGGTAGAGGCGGAACTGGTCGTTGGCCACCGAGGCCAGGATGCTCGCCTGCTCACCCAGCGTGCCGGCGCCGCGCGCCCCGGCGATGGCTGCGCGCTCTTCGCGGTACAGGCCCATCGAGTCGCGCACGCGGGTCCGCTCGGCGAGCAGGGCGTCACTCTGGTAGCGCTTGGCGAGCTCCGTCATGTCGACGTCGATGCGCTCGAGGTCGGCGATGAGCTCGGCGAGCAGCCCGACGTCGCGGGTCGCCCGGGACTTGCCCGCGAAGTGGCGGCGATAGCGGTTGAACGCAAAGCGCGCCCAGCCGGTCAGCAGGTGGGTCTGGACCGCGTCGGGCCCGCCGGTCTGTGCTTCGCGGACGGCCGTCGCTTCGTTCGTGTAGAGCGTCCGCCGCGTGTCGACGAGCGAGTGAACCGCCTCGCCGACCCCTTCCGCGTCACGACCGACCGTCTCCACCTCTCCCACCATGCCGTCGAGCACCGTGGCGTCGCGCGTGATGCGCGGCTGCCCGGCGAATTGGGTCTCGTAACGCTGGTGGATGCGGCGGAGTCGCTCGAGGAGAGCGTCTTCGTCCTGCTGCGCCATGTGCGGACTATAGCGACCAGGCGGGGCAAACGCAGGGGGGTGTCGGCCTGTGATTCTGGGTCGCGGCCGAGAGACGTCACTCGCTGTGATGTCAGGGGCCCCCAGGGACCACCTTCGGGCGTGCCGGATCGGTGTTGCGCAGATTCGGCAAAAGAAATGGCGGGCGGCCGCTGAATGCGACCGCCCGCCGTGCGATTCCGAGGGAAGGGGCATCTCGGAAGCGCTGCGAACGGAGGGTTAGCGGCCGTCGCGGGGGGGCGGGCGCCGGTCGTCGTCATCTTCATCGTCGTCGTCGCCGTCGTCGTCGTCGCCGCGGTCACCCCGGTCGTCGCCGCCTTGGCCGTCGCCGCCGCGGTCACCCCGGTCGCCGCGGTCGCCGCGGTCGTCGCCGCCTTCGCCGCCGCGGTCGCCGCGGTCACCCCGGTCGTCGCCGCCTTCGCCGCCGTCGCCGCCACGGTCACCTCGGTCGCCGCCTTCGCCGCCACGGTCACCGCGGTCGCCGCGGTCTCCGTGGTCGCCGCCGTTGCAATCTCGGCCGCGGGGGTCGGCGTTGCGCTCACCCATGCAGTGCTCACGAGCGCAGGCCTCGGCGTGGCCGCGGGCCGCTTGGGCGCAGCGGTCGGCTGCACCGCGGCCGTGCTCTTCGACACAGGCGCGGGCCCAGTGGCGAGCGCGGTGGATGCAAGCGTGGGCGCAGCGGGGCGCCGGGCGCTCGCGGTCATTCTCGCAGTGATTCTCTACGCACTGGCCGTGGCCGGCGCGGGCGCGCTCGGCGCAGCGGTCGGCGGCGTCCTCGCCGTGCTCCTCGACGCAGGCCGCGGCGGCGCGGCGGGCGCGGTGGCCGCAGGCCTCCTCGCAGGAGGGACGCTCGGGCTCGGCGCAGTGCTCTTCGATGCAGGCACGGTGCAGGTCGCGGCCCCGGGCGCCGCAGCGCTCGGCGTTCTCTTCACCGTGGTTGCGCACGCACTCGTGGACGGCGCGGCGGGCCATGTGGCCGCAGCGGTCCGCGCAGGACGGGGCCTCGTCGGCCTCGCAGTGCTCGGCGCGGCACTCACCCGCGAAGTGGCGGGCGCGCTGGGCGCATTCGTCGGCGTGCTCCTCGCCATTCTCCTCGATGCAGGCGCCGGCTGCCCGGCGGGCCGCCTGGTTGCAGCGGTCGGCGCAGGCGTCGCCGCCGTCCTCACCACGGTCGGGGCGGTCGCCGCCCTCGTCACCGCGGTCGGGACGGTCGCCGCCTTCGTCACCGCGGTCGGGACGGTCGCCGCCCTCGTCACCGCGGTCGGGACGGTCGCCGCCCTCGTCACCGCGGTCGGGACGGTCGCCGCCCTCGTCACCGCGGTCGGGCCGGTCGCCGCCTTCGTCACCGCGGTCGGGACGGTCGCCGTCACCCTCTTCGCAGTGGGCCGCGACGCACTCGCGGTTGAAGCCGCGGGCGTGCTGGGCGCAGCGGTCGGCGGCTTCCTCGCCGTGCTCCTCGACGCACTCGCCGTTGATGGCGCGGGCGCGGCGGGCGCAGCGCTCTTCGCAGCTGGGAGCTTCCTCGTCGGCGCAGTGGTCCTCGACGCAGCTGGCGGCGAACCGCCGGGCGCGCTGCACGCAGGCCTCTTCGTCGTTGCCCTCCTCGATGCACGCACCTGCCGCGTGTCGGGCCCGGGCATGACAGGCGTCTTCGCAGGAGGGCGGCTCGTCGCGCTCCTCGGGACCTGCTCCCAAGGCGTTCGTCTCGTCCCCCAGCGAGACATCCCCGCTGCCCTCCGGCTCACAGCCAACGGCCAGCAGCAACACCAGCGCGCTCAGAATTCCACTGCTCAATCGCATCGAGTCCTCCAATTTCTTCCCAGCTTCGGGTTCCCTTCCGGCGCACTGGTTTTGCAGCAGACGTGCCAGCGTTGTGGGCGCGGCGTTTCGTCAGGGACCTGTCAAGCGGGGGCGACAGCGACAATTCACTGTCAACGGAACGTGACACCTATTCCGCGGGCAGCAACAACGTGACCATCTCGCGGGCGCGCGCTCCGCCCTCCGGCGTCTCGATCCCGGCCGCCAGGCGGAGTGGGACCCCCGTCACCTCGGGCAGACGCTCCTCCGGCAGGAGCCCGCCCCCCTCGTCGAGCAGGACGATGCGCGCGAGCGGGTAGTGGCACCCGTCCGGCTCGATGGTCAGCAGCCAGTCCGCGGTGACGTGCTCCCCGAGGGCATGGTCCCCGTGGTTCAGGCGAAGCTCGATGTCCGCGTCGTCCGGATCGATCCGGCCGCGCACGCGCAACGAGACGTGGATGTGGAACCCGCCCTGGTTCCCCTCCTCGACTTGGTACTTCTGCTCGGGGTTTTTGACGAACGGACGGTCGGTGCCCAGCTCGAGGGTGCGCGGACCGGCCCCACAACGGTCCGCGGGCGGGGTGGCGTCCGGCTCGGGCCGCACCGCATCGGTGTCGTCACAGGCGGTCAGCGCCGCCAGCAGCGTCAGTCGTCGGAGGAAGAGGACGATGGCGTGGACGAGCTGGAGGTGGAGGTGGAGGTGGAGGTGTCGCTGGACGAGTCGCTGCCTGCGCTGGACGAGTCGCTGCCAGCGCTGGACGAAGCCGAAGTGTCGCTGGAGTCGCTGCTGCTCGACTCCGTCGCGTCGCTGGTGCTCTCCGGCTTCGACTTCGAGCCGCCACCTGCTCCGTAGCCCTGCGCGTACCATCCACCCCCCTTCAGGTGGAACGCCGTGCGGGCCACCATCTTCGAGAGGCTACCTGCGGCGCCGCATTCGCTGCACGTCTCCGGCGCGGGCTCGTTCACCTTGGCCCACACCTCCAACTCGGCCTCGCAATCGGCACATCGGTATCGATAAATCGGCATCTTTTTCCTGGCTCGTCCGTTCGCGAGAACGGTGGGCCGAATAAGCACTCTGGTCGGAGGTGTCAAGGCGCGAACTGGCCTGCTGTGGCCCCCGCGCCTACACTTGAAGGAGCGCGCGCAGGTGCGCGTAGAGGGTGTGGTGTCAGCTCCGAGGGAGTCACTCGACCTTCCCCCGACGGTCGATTCGGTCGACCCGGCCGACAATGTGGCGCTCCCCGCGGGTGCCTACCGGGCGAACCTGTACGTCTACGATCCGTTCGGTCGCATTGAGTGGTACGCCCTCGTCCCGCAGTCCTTCGTCAACGGTCGCTACTTCACCCTCGGCCGCGGAGCGCAGTGCAACATCACGCTCAACGACGGCTCCGTGAGCACCCGGCACGCGTACATCGCCAGCGAGTCGAAGCGCCTCGTCCTGCACGACCTGCAAAGCACCAACGGCTCGCTCGTCAACGGTGAGCGCGTCTCGGAGCGCGCCCTCGAGCACGGCGACGTGGTCCGCCTCGGCGCCACCGACGTGCGTTTCCTGCTGAGCTATCGGAGCAACCCCGTTCACCTCGTCCTCGACTTCGTCGCGGGCGCCAACGGCGGCAAGTCGATCGCCACCTACGGTGCCTCGACCAACATCGGCCGCCTCAACTGCGCCATCAACCTGCAGGGGACCGGCGTCGCCGCCCAGCATGTGCGCATCGACGCGTTCGGCCACGACCTGCTCTACGTGGTCAATCTGCACGACCGCAACGAGACCTGGCTCAACGGCCAGCGTCTCGTGGGCATCGCGGCGGCGCGCGAGGGCGACGTGCTCCAGATTGGCGAGCACGAGGTGGTCCTGCGGGTGGTCGACGACGACGACCTCAACGACGCGGTCCCACAAGGTGACGGCACGCTCCTCCTCGGGGGCGTCACCGGCGAACAACAGGGCGCCGCGCCGCTCATCCAGATGTCGGCGCTCGAGATGGCGAAGCTCGAGGCGCACCTCCACGACCTCCCCAGCACGACGGCGGCCGACCACACGGCGGTCGACATGGAGGCCCTCGCCGACGAGCTGGTCGAGGCCGCGCGAGCCTCGACCATGCCGGGCGCGACCATGAGCGGCGGCGTGCCGATCGGCGCCCGGGACCTGGGCGCGCCGCTCGCGGAGATCGAGCGCACCGGCCCGCCGCTTCCGCTCGACTCGACCGCCGCGCTCTTGTTCGACGACGACGACGAAGACGACGTCCGCGCCTTCATGGGCCCGCCAGGCTGGCTTCGGTGGCTGCTCGTGCCCGCGGTCGTCGGCCTGCTCGCGGGCATCGCGGCGCTGGTCCCCATCGGACAGGAGGTCAAGCTGTCGGGGGTGCTCTCGGCCGCCTCCGAGATGCCCCTCATGGCGACCGTTCGAGGACGCGTCGCCGAGCTGTACTTCAAGCCGGGCGAGAAGGTCCGCGACGGCGACGTCGTGCTGCACCTCACCGATCTGGCCGTCGTCGCGCGCATCGAGTCCCTCGACGTTCAGCTCGCCGAGCTGCGCGCTCGCGAGAACCAGCCGCCGGAGGTGATCCGGGGCGTGGTCCCGCCCCGCCTCCTGAAACAGATCATGGACACGGAGGAGGCGCTCAACCGCGCCCGGAAGGCCTCGCGCGCCACGACCGAGGCCTTCAACCGGCGCGAGGTCGACATCAAGCAGCTCGAGGCGGCTCAGGACGCAGTCCGTCGCGCGTCGGCGCGGTTGGTGGTGCTCAACACCGAGGCCGACGCGTTTCGGCAGCGCAGGCGGTTGAAGCCGCGGGTGCCGTCTCAGGTCGATCTCGATCTGCGCGCCAGGCTCATCGCTCGACGCGAGCGCCTGCAGAGGCAGCAGCGCGTGCCGCTGATGGCGACCGCGGGTGGCGTGCTCGTCGCCGCGACGAAGGACCGGCTACGGGTCGGCACGATCGTCGAGAGTGGAAGCCCGCTGTTCCGGATCGTCGACACCTCGTCCTTGCGCATCGAGCTCGCCGTCCCGGGGGAGGCGCTCGGCGCGGTGGAGGGCGTCGACCGCGCGACCATGACGCCGGCCGGCTTCCCCGACCGCCACATCCCGATCGCGCTTGGAAAGATCGGCGCCGCAGCCGGTCCGGACGGCACATTCCCGCTGGTCACGCGCATCGAGAACGACGGCACGCTCCGCCCCGGCCAGAAGGTGAGCGCCCTCGTCCAGAAGCCCGACATCAGCGCGCTCGCCTGGCTGCTCGGACGCAACGCGTCTCAATAGAGCCCGAGCGAATGCCCCCCCGCCCCGAGCAGGGCGAGCATCACCAGCTTCCGGACGAACCCCACGCCGCGCTCGACTGCGAAGCGCGCCCCGATGAGGCTCCCGAAGACCGCCCCGGCTGAAAGCAGCAGCGCGGGCCTCCAGACGAGTTGCCCGGCGGCGCCGAAGATGCCCAGCACGAGCGCCGTGTAGACCATCACCAGCGCGGTCTTCGCCGCGTTTCCCTGGACCAGGTCGGCGCCCATCGCGCGCACGATCACCAGCAGCAACGGGATGCCGACGCCCGCCTGGAAGACGCCGCCGTAGAGCCCGACCGCGAACAACGCCGCCACCCCGCCGGGGCGAGGTGGGTGGGGCGCCGCGTCCGGGGGCGGCTCCGGAACCAGCCAGCTCGGGCGCACGGCCATCACCGCCGCAAGGGACAGGAAGAGCACGCCGAAGAGGACCTCCATCGCGCTGGCCGACACGCGGGTGGCGACGAGCGCGCCGATGACCGCGCCCGCGACGATGGGCGGAAGGGCCGCGCGGGTGGCCATCCAGGGCCGGATTCGGCGGCGGTGGAACTCGGCCGCGCCGGCCGTCGATTGCAGCAGCACGACGATCCGGTTGGTGCCGTTCGCCTGGTTGGCGTCGAGGCCGACGAGCATCAGCAGCGGGAGCGTGAGCGCGGACCCGCCGCCGGCCAACACGTTCACGAAGCCGGCCCCGACGCCGCCGGCCACCAACGCCACATCGGTCCACTCGACCACGGCGGCAGACTACGCGATGCTCGCCCCGAGTGAAGCCTGTGATCCTCAAGACCGGGTACAGCTTTGCCGAGCTGCGCGCGCGGATCGGCGACTTCGAGATGTGGTTCGCCCGCAACATCGGCTGGCCGGTCGATCGCTTTCAGGTCATCGACGCGCTCGCGGGCGATCCGTTTCCGGACGCCGCCTCGGTCGATCCGGTGATCGTGACGGGCAGCGCGAAGTCGGTGCACCACAAGGAGCCGTGGTCGGTGCGCGCAGGCGAATGGCTGGCCGACGTGGTGCGCGCGGAGGTGCCGGTGCTCGGCGTCTGCTACGGGCACCAGCTGCTGGGCGACGTCTTCGGCGGCGATGTCGGGACGAACCCCAACGGTCGCGAGATGGGCGTCTGCGAGGTCGAGATCGCGGTGGAGCACCCGCTCTTCTACGGGTTGCCCTCGCGCCTGCCCGTCTTCGAGACCCACACCGACGTCGTGAACCGTGCACCTGATGGCGCGCAAGTGCTCGCGGGCAACGCGAACACCCCGATTCAGGCGATGCAGCTCGGATCGTCGGTCTCGGTGCAGTGGCACCCCGAGTTCAACGCCGACATCCTGCGCCACTACATCACCGCGCGCGCAGAGATCGTCGACGCCGAGCTCGGAGCGGGGACCGCCGCGCGGCTGCTCTCCGAGGTGGTCGAGCTCGGTAACGGATCGATCCTGCTGCGCAACTTCCTGGAGAGGTGCTGTTGATTCTCACGGGAGCGATCCTCGCCGGCGGGAAGGCGAAGCGGATGAACGGGCGCCCGAAGGGCCTGCTCCGCCTCGATGGGGTCCCGCTCGCGGCCCGCGTGGCGCGCGAGCTCGAGACCGTCTGCGACCGCGTCTTCTTCGTCGGCGAGCCCTACGGTCAATACGCCGACCTCGGCTGGCCGGTCATGCCCGACGTAAAGGCACGCAAGGGGGCGCCGGGCGGAGTGCACGCAGCGCTCTCACACGCAGAGCCGGGCTGGGTCTTCGTCACGGCCTGCGACATGCCGCGCCTCGACGCCGACACGGTTCGAGCCCTCGCCGCGACCCGTGGGGCGCACGACGTCGTGCTCTATCGCGCGAACGGGCGCATGCAATACCTCGCCGCGTGGTGGCACACGCGGGCGCTTCCCGCGATCACCGAGCTTCTCCCGCAGAACCCGGGCTTCAGGGATGTGCTCGAGGCGCTCGACGCGCACATCGTCGACGTCGACGACGACACGCCCTTCGTGAATGTGAACACCTGGGACGAGGCGCAGGCGATGGGCCTCACCTACAAGGCGCCGCGACACTGACCAGTGCCCGTCCCGGAACTCGCTTCAACCGCATCCGGCGTTCAGCTGTCAGCATTCAGCGTTCAGCCAGGTTGCTGATCGCTCGGTGTGCGGCTGATGGCTGAGCGCTGAAAGCTGACAGCCCGGCACTCGAGCTGACCGTTTCGGTGCGGGCACTAACTCCGGCGGTCACGCCCGGCTCGCTGCAGCACGTACGAAGTGAACGACGCCCCGCAGAAGAGGCAGTTGTTGGTGCGTCCGAGCTCGATGACCACCTGCTCGTGGCACGTGGGGCATCGGCCCTGCTCGAGCATCTGCGAGAGCGCCCGGTCGAAGGCCTCCCAATCGTCGTCGCGGCGGTCGGGCCCGATGTCGGGGCTGGCCTCGGAGGCGAGCAGGAACTCGAGGTGGCTCAGCACCGCCTGGCCGCGGAGGTCGGTCGGGTCCTTGGTGCGCAGCTCGCTGAAGACCTCGAGCGCGGGCTCGAGGTAGCCCTCGTTGATCAGGTAGACGCCGTGGTCCCAGCCCGCGGCGCGCGCGTCCTCCGTCTCGCGACGGGTCTCGGGGCGCGTCCCGTCGATGCGCCGGTCGCGGTCCGCGGTGCGGTACTGCACGCCCTTCTCGGCGAGGTAGGCCAGCGCTTTCAGCGCGCGCGGGTTGGTGTTGATCAGCCCGTGCTGCTCGAGGCGGGCGATGATCGCGTCGAGCTCGTCCTCGCCCAGTCGCTCCCCGAAGGTCAGCTCGTAGGCGTCCAGGAGCGCGTCTCGCTCGGTCAGCCCGTCGAGCCGCAGCACGATGAAGCGCCCGGCATCGCCGAGCCATCCGCAGTCAGCCCCGGACGGGTCGTTTACCCGCCACCGGTCACCCTCGCGCCGGAGGGCCAACCCGTCATGAATGCGTGGGACCACAGACATCTAGAGCTTCGTGTTCAGTGTGAGGTCGATGGGGCCGCCGCCGATCGGATGCGACGCGGGCGCCTTGCCCGTGATGTCACCCGGCTGCTTGGAGATGGCGTCGCCGTCCTGGTCGATGCGCGCGTCGACGTCGACCATCCCGGTGAACGGGACCCCGCGCACCATCGCGTCGGCGGAGGTGAGCACGTACTTGATCGGGAACACCTTCCCGTTGGGGATCGGCAGCTTCTTCACCGCGAGCGGCATCCGCTGACCCGCCCCGCGGGCGATGATGTACAGCTGCGAGCCACCTTTCACGGAGTCGATGAGCCCGGGGTCGAGGTGGATGACGCCGCGGATGGCCGCCTTGGCGGCCGTGGGCTGGCTGGTCGGCTGACTCGTTGGCTGGCTGGCGGGCTGGCTCGCGGGCGCGGCCCCACCCGACGGCGGGTGGTTGGGCGGCATCTGCTTCGCGGTCGGCTGGCTGGCCGCCCCCCCTGCGGGCTGGCTCGCCGGCGCCGGGCTGCCCTTGGGGTTGTTGATCGTGACCTTCTGCGCGGGTGCGGTCGCCAGGCCCTTCTTGGCGGCGGTGCCCGCAGCCTTCTTGGCGTGTTCGGAGTCCTTCGCGCCCTGGCAGGCGGGGAGGAGGAGGGCCGCGAGGGCCAGCAGCGTGCGATTCATCTCTCTCTCACTCTTCCTGGGCGACCCGGGCGCGGAGGCGCGCGAGGCGTTCGGCGTCGGGTCCGCCGGCCACGACCGGCGGGCTCTCGCCGCCGTCGTCTGTCTTGGAGGCCTTGAGCCAGCGGCGCAGCACCCACCCGACGAGCAGGATGCCGACCACCCACGGGAGGAACGGCACGAAGAACGTGTACCAGGGCTGCGGAGGGTTGGTGATCTCGTTGCCGTAGCGCAGCTCGAGGGCCTCGACGACCTCGTCCACCGACTTGCCCTCGACCAGCAGCGCCTTGATCTCCTGCCGCAGGTCGTACGCCTGCCCGCTGGTGCAGGTCAGGAGCGTCTTACCGGGGCAGAACGGGCTCTTCAGCTGGTCGGACAGCTTGCTGGTGACGCGCGCAGCCTCCTCTTCGCTCACCGCGTGGGCGGCGAGCGGGACCAGAAGCAGCAGCGAGAAGACGACCGTCCGCATACGGGGGGGCACGATAGATAACACCGGCGGCCTGTGCTACCCCCACGGGCGTGGTCTGCGAACCGCACGACGCCGCCGCGCAATTCGACGCACCCGGTGGCCCCGACGCTGCGCTCTGCCTGCACGGCTTGACCGGCAGCCCGTACGAGGTCCGCCCGGTGGCCGAGGCCCTCGCCGACGCCGGCCTGCGAGTACGCGCGCCGCGGCTCGTCGGACATGGGCGCACCCCGAAGGCGTTGCAACACACGCGCTGGGACGATTGGCTCGCCGCGGCGCGCCGCCACTTCAACGAGCTCGCCGAAGAGCACGAGCGCATCTACCTGGTCGGATTGTCCATGGGCGCGCTCTGCGCGATCGCCCTGGCCCACGAGCGCGGTGCGCGGGTGGCGGGCGTGGTGTCGATGGCGACCCCGCTCGAGCTCGAGTGGAAGTCCCAGGCCACGCTTCGGCTGGCCCGGCGCATCCCGCTCGCAGACGTGCTGCCGTTCCTGGCCAAGACCGGCGGCCCCGATGTCTCCGACGCCGCCGTCGCCGCAGCCATGCCCAGCTACGACCAGATCCCGCTGGCCGCGGCGGCGAGCATGCTCGACGGCCAGCTCACGGCGCTCGACCGCATTCCGCGGTTGGGGGTGCCCTTCCTCGTCCAACACGGGCGCTACGACCACGTCGCGCCGGTGCATAACGCGCATCGCCTGATGAAGATGCTGCGCACGCCCCACCGGCGCCTCGTCGTCTACCCACGCAGCTGGCACGTCCTGCCGCTCGACGTGGAGCACGAGGCGGTGGCGCGCGACATCGTCGACTTCGTCGCGCAAACGACCGGAGCCAGCCAATGAGCCCAGCGGCGAGTGAGCGGATAGAGACCATCAATCGTTACGTCCTGGCCATCGACCAGGGCACGACCGGCAGCACCGTGCTGGTGCTCGACGCGAACCTCGAGATCTGCGGACGCCACACCGAGGAGTTCCCGCAGATCTATCCGACGCCCGGTTGGGTGGAGCACGACGCGGAGGCGATCATCCGCTCGGTGCAGGTCGCCCTCGAGGGGGCCATCGGCGACGCCGGGATCGACCCCGCGGACATCGCCTGCATCGGCATCACCAACCAGCGCGAGACGACGGTGCTCTTCGGGCGCGAGCACGGGCGCCCGATCCACAACGCCATCGTGTGGCAATGCCGGCGCACCGCAGACCGCTGCGCCGAGCTGAAGGCGGCGGGCCACGAGGCGCTGTTCCGGGCGCGCACCGGGCTCGTCCTCGACCCGTACTTCTCGGGCACCAAGCTCGCGTGGCTGCTCGACAACGTCGACGGCGCGCGCGACCGGGCGGCGAAGGGTGAGCTGGCGTTCGGCACCATCGACACCTTCCTGGTGTGGCGGCTGACCGGCGGCGCGGCGCACGTCACCGACGTCTCCAACGCGAGCCGCACGCTCCTGATGAACCTGGAGACCCTCGACTGGGACGACGAGCTGCTGTCGATCCTGAACGTGCCGCGCAATGTGCTGCCCGAGGTGCGCAGCTGCAGTGAGGTCTACGGCACTACGAAAGGGTTCGCGGGCCTGCCGGACGGCATCCCGGTGGCGGGCATGGCCGGCGACCAGCAGGCGGCGCTCTTCGGCCAGGCGTGCTTCGAGGTGGGCGAGGCGAAGTGCACTTACGGCACGGGCGCCTTCCTGCTGATGAACACGGGCGACCGCCCGGTGCACAGCGACAACGGGCTGCTCACCACGGTGGCCTGGCAAATCGGTGACGAGACGACCTATGCGCTCGAAGGCTCCGCGTTCATCGCCGGTGCCGCGGTGCAGTGGCTTCGTGACGGCCTCGGTCTCATCGGATCCGCCCCCGAAGTCGAGCCGCTCGCGCGCCAGGTCGAGGACAGCGGCGGCGTGTACTTTGTGCCCGCGCTGACCGGCCTGGGCGCTCCGCATTGGAACCCGAACGCGCGCGGGGTCGTCTGCGGCATCACGCGCGGCACGACCGCGGCGCACCTCGCGCGGGCGACCCTCGAGGGCATCGCGTACCAGAACGCCGACGTGCTCACCGCGATGCAGCGCGACCTGGGCCACTCGCTCACCACGCTGAAGGTCGACGGCGGGGCGGCGGCCAATGACTTGCTGATGCAATTCCAGGCGGACTTGCTCGGCGTCGAGATCGTGCGCCCCGAGCTGCTCGAGACCACCGCCCTGGGCGCGGCGTTCCTGGCCGGCCTCGCCGTGGGCGTTTGGCCCAACCTCGACGCGGTGCGCGCGACCTGGCGCGAGAACCGGCGCTTCAAGCGCGAGATGGACGAGGCGAAGATCGAGACCCTGGTTCAGGGCTGGCAGGACGCGGTGAAGCGGGCTTAGGGCCCGCGCAACAATAACTTCCGGTTTCGCATCCACGAGCGCACGCCATCTTCGCCCGCGCCTCGGTCGCTCAATCCTCGACGTACCTCTGGTACGCCTGCGGTTGAGCTCGGTCGCCGCGAACGAATCTGACGCACGC